>Ga0207770_100072_pt1 | contig 88014 bp, 83 predicted proteins | sample A23E2SouthBayCA_FD_187729 | JGI IMG/M metagenome (GOLD analysis project Ga0207770, IMG submission 187729) | Aerobic enrichment media microbial communities from Eden Landing Ponds, California, USA - A23 E2 (SPAdes) | ecosystem: Environmental > Aquatic > Marine > Unclassified | place: Emeryville...
AAGTACGCGAAGTCGTGGCGGTCGTGGCTGCGCGGTATCGACACGCCCGCGTCGGTCGCCGGCGACGCCGTCCTCGAACCCCAGTACAACTTCGCCGCGATGGCGCTGAAAGCCGCCGAGTCCAAGCAGTTCCCCGGCGCGGGGCTGGCGGCGCTGTGCGTGCCGTGGGGGACGGGAGTCGTGGCGAACGAACCCAGCGACTACGGCTACAACTACGTCTGGGGACGGGACCTCTACCAGTCCGCGACCGCCTTCGAGGCGATGGGCGACGCCGAGTCGATGCGCGCCGCCGTCGAGTACCTCTACGGCGTCCAGCAGCGCGAGGACGGCTTCCTCCCGCAGAACACGTACCTCGACGGCCGCACGCGCTGGGGCGGCGAACAGCTCGACGAAATCGCGTTCCCGAGCCTGCTGGCCCACCAGCTCGTCGAGCGCCACGACCACGACCTCGCGGACCTCGGGTTCGACTACGCGGACGTGAAGGCCTCCGCCGACTACGTCGCCGCGCACGGCCCGGAGACCGGCCAAGAGCGCTGGGAGGAGGAGAGCGGGCTCTCGCCGTCGACGACCGCCGCGGAAATCGCGGGACTGGTCGGCGCCGCCCACCTCGCGGCCGACGCTGACGCCCGCGCGGACGCGCTACTGTACCTCGCGCTCGCGGACCACTGGCAGGCCAACACCGAGGCGTGGATGGCGACCGAGACCGGCGCCGACGGCACCGACCCCACGCCGTACTACGTCCGCGTCAACGACGACCGCGACCCCGACGACGGCGCGCCCCGCAACCTCAACAACGGCGGCCCGACTCTCGACGAGCGCGCGGTCGTCGACGCCGGCTTCCTCGAACTCGTCCGCCTCGGCGTGAAGCCCGCCGACGACCCGGTGGTCGAGAACTCCGTCTCCGTCGTGGACGACGCCCTCCGCGTGGAGACGCCTCACGGCCCCGCGTTCTACCGGTACAACGGCGACGGCTACGGCGAGCAGGACGGCTCCGGGCAGTTCCGCGCGGGCGCGCCGTGGAGCCTCGACAACGCCGGGAAGGGACGGCTGTGGCCGATTTTCACCGGGGAGCGGGCGGAGTACGAACTGCTCGCGGGCGACGAGGACCCCGCGGCGTTGCTCCGCACGATGGCCGGGTTCGCCAACGACGGCCGGATGCTCCCCGAGCAGGTGTGGGACCGCGAGGAGCCGACCGCGTTCGGCTGGGCGTTCGGCGAGGGCACGGGCTCGGCGACGCCGCTGTCGTGGAGCATGGCGCAGTTCGTCCGGCTCGCGCACTCGCTGGACGCCGGCGAACCCGTCGAGACGCCGGCGGCCGTCCGCGACCGCTACGCCGACGGCGCGGCGCCCGACGGCCCGTCGCTTGACGTGTCGTTCCCGCCGCGGGTCGTCGGCGAGCAGCCCGCTACCGTCTCCGGCACCACCGACGCCGCGGAAGTCGTCGTGAGCGCGCTCGGCGACACCCGCAGCGTCGCCGTCGAGGACGGCGCCTTCGAGACGACCGTGGAACTGCCGGACGGCGAGACCCGAATCACCGTGGTCGCCGCGGACGGCGGCGACGTCGCGGACGCGGGGACGACGGTCGCCCGGAAGACCGTCGCGTACGCCGACGTCGGCGACCCGATCGCGGAGTTCGACGACGCGACCGGCGACGACCACGGGCCCGGCGACTACACGCACCCGACCGCGGACGTCTTCCGAGACGGGGCCTTCGACATCGACACGTTCGGCGTCTACGAGACCGACGACGCCGTCCAGTTCCTCGTCTCGCTGGCCGGCCCGCTCACGAACCCGTGGGGCGGCAACGGGTTCAGCCTCCAGTCCGTGCAGGTGTACGTCAGCGACCCCGAGGCGGACGGCGGCACCGACGCGGCCCGCGAGGGCGTCGACGCCATCTTCGAAGCGCCCTACCAGCAGCGCGTGTTCGCCGAGGGGTGGAGCCCGCCGCGCGTCGAAGCCCCCGACGGCACGACGCTCACCGACGACGTGTCCGTCTCCGCGTACCAGTCGCTGGACGCGATAAAAGTCGAGGTGCCGAAGCGCGCGCTCGGCGGGTCGGTCGCCGGCAAGCGAATCGCGCCCCTGCTGCTCTCCCAAGAGGGGAGCGGTCCCGGCCGCGTCCGGCAGGTCCAAGCGTCGAACTCGGGCTACCAGTTCGGCGGCGCGCGCAACGACAACGCGCCGAACGTCCTCGACCTCGTGACGCCCGAGGGCGTGACGAACGCCGACGCGCTCGCGTACTCCGACACCGAGCCCGCGACGATTCCGTACGTCGACCTCTGAGCTACTCGGCGCGCGGCTCGACGGCGTCGGGCAGGTCGTTGACGGAGTCGAGCACGCCGTCCGCGCCCGCGTCCTCGTACTTCCGCCGGCCCGCCGGCCCCGTCAGCCCGCCCGTGAGCACGCCGAACCCGTAGTACGACCGCTCGGGGTCGGCCTCGCGGGCGTTCAGCGCGGTCTTGATGTCGTCGAGCGTGTCCCCGACGAACGCCACCGACTCCGCGCCCGTGCGCTCCGCGAGCGCGACCAGCGCGCGCGGGTGGGGTTTGCCTTCCTCCCAGTCGTCCATCGTGAACCGGTACTCGGCGGGCACGTCCAGCCCCACGCGCTCTAACGCGATTTCGGCCTCCGCCTCCGGGCGGCCGGTCAGCACGCCGACCGGGAACGCGCTCGTCAGCGCGTCGATTGTCTCGGGCGTCACGATGACCGGCTCGTCGTTGATGTACCCCTCCTCGTCACCGAGGTCGGCCTCGTCGCCTTCGAGTTCCTCGTAGAGGTCGCTCCCGAGGTACAGCTGCTGGAACACCTCGCGGAGCCGGTCGGGGTCCCACGCCTCGCGGACGCGCTCGACGGCCTCCGGGTCGAGGCTCGATTCCACGACCTCTTCCGCGCCCGCGAGCCCGCCGCCGTGCGCGGCGATTCGGTCGGTGAACGCGCCCACGTCGCCCGCGTACCCCTCGCGGCGCGCGAGCACGAACAGCGCCGCCGCGTCGGTCAGCGTCCAGTCGTTGTTGAACCCGCCGGCGTCCTTGAACTGCTGGACGGCGGCCTTCTCGATGGTGTCCCCGTAGACGTGCTGGACCGACTCTACGATGGCGCGCCGGTACGAGTCCGCGACGTCCACGAGCACGCCGTCGACGTCGAGCACGACCGCGTCCACTTCCATACCCGCCCGGACGCGACCCGCCGAAAAGACAGTTACGCGTCCGGCCGGCCGCGCTCCCGGGCGACGTACAGCGTCCCCGAGGCGACGGTGCGGCGCTCGACGGGCACCGCGGGCTGGTCGCCGCCCAGCGTCGTGAACAGGCACGCCGCGTCCGCGTCGGCCGCGACCGCCGCGAGCGCGCCGTGGAGCTCCGGCGGGCAGTTCAACGCGTAGACGGCGTCCGCGTCGGCGTATATCGACGAATCGGGGTCGGTCACGTCGTCGCGCACGAACGCGACCCCCTCGGGCACGTCGCGCTCCCGAACGTCGGTCGCCGTCACGTCCCGGCCGCGCGCCGCCAGCTCCGCCGCCACGTCCGTCCGCCGGCCCACGCCGACCTCGACCAGCGGCCGGTAGTCGGCGAGGGCGTCGACGACCGAGGGTGGGTTACCCATGCCGGGATGTTTAAGCCTCACGGCGCTTAACGTCGTCCCAATGCGGGTCGACATCGTGCCCGTCGGCGACGTTCCCGCGAACGTCAAACGCGAGGCCTCCGCCAGCCTTCGGAGCATCTACGACTGCGACGTCGTCGTCGCGCCAGAGCAACCCATCCCCGAGAGCGCGTACGACGACGCCCGCGGCCAGTACCGCGCCGCCGAGTTCATCGACGTCGCCACCCGCGCCGGCAGCGGCGACAAGACCATCGCCATCACGCCCGAGGACCTCTACTACCGCCGCCGGAACTACGTCTTCGGGCTCGCGTATCTGGACGGCCGGGGCTGTGTCGTCTCCACGTACCGCCTCCAGACGTCCAGCGACGGCGGCTTCTCCGACCGCCCCGCCAGCGACGTGTTCGCGGACCGCGTCCGCAAGGAAGTCGTCCACGAACTCGGGCACACGCTCGGCCTCGAACACTGCGACAACAACCGCTGCGCGATGAACTTCTCGCCGACCGTCCGCGAGGTCGACCGCAAGGAACAGCACCTCTGCGGGAGCTGCCAGCGCACCGTCTTCTGAACGACCTTTTGCGCTGTCACGGAAAGAGCGCTCCGCGCTCTTTCGAGAGCGGGCGAACGCTTCGCGTTCGCAGCCTTCGCGAATCTTCGATTCGCTCAGTGACGAGAGACGCCGAAGGCGTCTCTCGAACCACATGGGGCGCCTGCGGCGCCCCTCGGCAAAAGCTCGGCCAAAAGCACTTCTCCTTCGGTTCACTCGCTTCGCTCGCTCCCCTCAGTCGTCGGCCTGCGCTCACTCGCTGCTCACGGCTCCGTCCAGTCGCCGTTCGCACATTTCGAGGCGCTGCGCGCCTCGCTATGCTCGTTGTCGGCTGTTCGGCTAGCGCGCGAAAAAGCAGCGACCGTCCCGCCTCAGGGGAGCAGCGAAGTCAGCACGCCCCAGTCGAGCAGCGGGCGACCGGGCGAGCCGTTCCCGTTCCCGGCGTCGTCGGGCGGGCCGGGCTCGCCGTCGTCGGCGCTGTTCCCGCTGCTCGTTCTGCCGTCGGTGGTTGCGTCCGTACCACTGTTCCCGGGTGCGTCCGCGCCGGGCGTGGACGTTCCGTCGCTCGTCTCGTTGCCGTCGTCACCGGCGCCGGGGTTCTCCGGCGCGTTCCCGGGGCCTGCGGTCGCGTTCCCCGCGCCGCCGTCGGTCTCGTTCGCGTCGCCGCTGCCGGGCGCGTCACTCGGCGGGCCGCCCATTCCGTTCCCGAACGGCGGGCCCGCGCTGCGGTTCCCTGGCGGGCCGGCGATGTTCCGGGCGATGGCCGCGACCTCGGGGCCGGAGAGGTTGCTCGCGTCCGTCCGCAGCCGGTCGATGGCGGAGGCGTTCACGCCGTGGGCTTCCAGCGCCGCCGCGGGAAGCCCGCGCGCCGCCGTCGCGGTCTCGTTGCTCATCGACTGCAGCGCCGAGATTCGGGCCGCCAGCCCCGCCATCTCGCCGCGGTACCGGGACTCCGAGATGGTCTCGTTCTCCCGGGCGGCCGTCAGTTCCTGCTTGCGCTCGCGGAGGTCCGCGAGGCGCTGGTCGAGGGCCTGCGTGTGGTTAGCGACGACCGACGCCTTCGAGGCGTTCGAGTTCGCCGCCGCGACCTGCAGGCCGAACGTCCGCCGCTCGACCTCGCCCTCGACTTCCGCCTCCTGCACCTCGGCGACGCCGGCGAGCATCGCGCCCGGCGCCGTCCCGTTGTCCGTCTCGTTGGTCGTCGCGTTCGTCTCGTCTTCTTGGGCCACGAGCGGCGCGGACGCCGCGCCGTCGCTCGTCGCCGCGCCGGCCACCGCTGGCGCCGCGGCGCCGACGACGAGGACTGCGGCCACGAGCAGTACGGTCGCTCTCATCTCGACCGGTCGTTGGCGGTCCCGTCGCTTATACCCGCGGGACCGTGCACGCGACTTCCGTACAGTTAACGCCGATTAACCCGGGTTAACGCCGCCGCCGCGGCGCGATGGGGTGATTCGGGTTGCGTTCGACGGGAGAACGAAGGGTGCGCTCGGGCGCGCGTTACTCGGTGGTGTAGTAGTATTCGCCGTCGCGTTTCTGCTGTTTGTCGAGTTGGCTGCCGGGCTTGTTGATGCGCGGGCGGCCGAGGTTCTCGTCGCGGCGGAAGGTCACGTCGAGGTTCGAGAGGAACTCGTTCATCCCCGAGCGCATCGGCTGCGGCGTCGATGCGCGGCCGTGCTCGGCGGGCTCGCCGTCGAACACCATCAGCCGGTCGCTCACGAGGTCGACCATGTAGATGTCGTGGTCGATGACCATCACGGTGGTCTCGCGGTTCTCCGCGAACCGCCGGATGGCGCGGGTGGCGAGCACGCGCTGCTCGACGTCGAGGTGCGCGCTCGGCTCGTCGAGCAGGTAGAGGTCGGCGTCCTTCGACAGCGTCGCGGCGATGGCGACGCGCTGGCGCTCCCCGCCGGAGAGGTCCGTGAGGTTCTGTTCGAGAATCGGGTCGAGTTGGAGCGGGTCACCGATCTCCGTGTTCCAGTAGCTCGTCCCGAAGTCGTCCGTAATCGAGGAGAGGAACGCGTCCACGCGGATGCGCTGGTCGGCCTCGACGTACTGGGGCTTGTACGCGATGTCCAGCCCCACGTCGAGTTCGGCGCCCGCCTCGCCCGCGACGCTCGTCGGGTCGAGGTCGCCCGCCAGCAGCTGCGCGAACGTGGACTTCCCGATGCCGTTCGGGCCGACCACGCCCAGCACCTCGTTGCGGTTGATGTCGCCGCCGTCGACGGTGAGCGTGAACTCGTCGTCGCCGTAGGACTTCGTCATCTCCGGGTACGAGACCAGCGTGTCCGCCGTCGAGGTCTCCCGGGGCGCGTGCTCCTCGAACGTAATCGCCTCCGGCCGGATGCGCATGTTCTCGTTGTCGAGGTACCCCTTCAGGTACTCGTTGATGCCGTTGCGCACCGACTTGGGCGGGGTGACGACGCCGTAGACGGACGGCTCACCGTACGCGACGTGGATGGAGTCCGCGAGGAGGTCCAGCACGGCGAGGTCGTGTTCGACGACGAGCACGGCCTTGTCCTCCTCCTCGGCGAGTTCGCGGACGATGCGCGCCGCGGTGACGCGCTGGCCGATGTCCAGGTACGGGGTGAGCTCGTCCACGAAGTAGAAGTCCGCGTCGCGGGCGAGCGTCGCCGCCAGCGCCACGCGCTGGAGCTCGCCGCCCGAAAGCGAGTCGATGGACTGGTCGATGACCGGGCGAATCGAGAGCCGGTCGACGAGGTCGTCGAGGACGCCGCGCTCGTCGGTGCGTTCGAGTAGTTCGCGCGTGGTGCCGTCGAACTGCTCGGGAATCTGGTCGACGTACTGGGGCTTCCGGGCGACCTCCACGTCGCCGGCGCGCACGGCTTCGAGGTAGTCTTGGAGTTCGGTGCCGCGGTACTCGTCGACGACCTCGTCCCAGCCCGGCGCGTCCTCGTGGCGGCCGAGGTTCGGCGTGATTTCGCCGGCGAGAATCTTCACCGCGGTGGACTTCCCGATGCCGTTCGGGCCGAGCAGCCCCGTCACCTTCCCGGACTCCGGGACCGGGAGACCGTACAGCGAGAACGCGTTCTCGCCGTAGCGGTGCGTGGGCTCGTCGTCGAGCTCCTGCGGGAGGTTGATGATCTCGATGGCGTCGAAGGGACACTTCTCGACGCAGATGCCGCAGGTCTCCCCGAGACAGATCTCCTCGGAGATGCGCACTTGGTCGGGGTCGCCGTCCTCGGCGTCCTCCCCCCGTAGCGTGATGCACTCCTTGCCCGTGCGGTTCGGCGGGCAGTAGTTCGAGCACTCGTAGTTACAGCGGTCGGGCTGGCACCTGTCGAGGTCCACGACCGCGATGCTGTCGTCGGCCATCGTTAGAAGGTGATGCCTTCGGAGAGCAGTACGCCCCACGTGATGAACCAGAGGGCGAACGACATGAAGCCGACGTAGAGGAAGTCCTTCGGCGAGAAGTCGGCGACGTCGACGCCGGTCCCGCGCATCAGCCCGAGCTCGACGGCGACCACCGCGAGCAACACGAGCAGCCCCGTGCGGCTGGTCGGGTCGGTGACGACCACCTCCGAGGCGAACGCCGCGACGACGCCGCCGAGGGTGGCGATTGTGGTCACCTTCAGGCTGCGCCGGTGGGCAGCCGTCGGGTCCACTGTTTCTGTCATACCCACACCTCCGTGAGCCGCGCTCAAAAGGTGTTCGCTTGGCGGCTCCGCGCGTCCCGCCCGGGTCAGCCGGCCGGGGGTGCGCGCTCGCGCTCCGTGGGAGGCTCCCGCACTTTTAAGCGCGTGGAGTGTTTCGAAACGTAACGATGGCTGAAGACGACAGTGTGCTGGAGGACCTCCCGCCGAGCGCCAAGCTCGTCTACAAGGTGCTCGAGTACGACGGCCCCCTCACCCAGAAGCGAATCGTGGAGGAAACGATGCTCTCGGCGCGCACCGTCCGGTACGCGCTCGAACGGCTCGAAGACCGCGGGGTCGTCGACGAGGACATCTACTTCGCCGACGCCCGACAGAGCCTCTACAAGCTGACCAGCGAAACCGAAAACGAGGACGCGTCCGCCGCCGGCGACGCCGAAGCCGCCTGATTACTCGTTCGGCACGACCGTAATCGTGCGCTCGCGGTCGATGGCGCGCTCCAGTTCCTCGGCGATGGCCGACCCCCGAGAGACTTGGATGTCGCCGCCGCGCCCGACCGTCGCCGTGAACAGGTACTCGCCGTCCGCCTGCACTTCCACGGTCTCGCCCGCGCGGTCGCCCGACAGCGGCAGGATGATGTGGCGGGACGTGACCTCCGGCGTCACGACTTGGCCGGCCGTCGTCGCGCCCCCGCCGCCGCCGCCCGCAGTTTCGGTGGTGCGCTCGTCGAGCGTCCGCACGTCGATGTTGATGCCGAGGCGCTCCTCGATGTCCGAGATGCGCCCGCCGCCCTTCCCGATGACGTGGCTGATTTCGTCCTCGGAGACGTACACCACGGCCTCGTTCGGGCCGCGGATGTCCACCTCGACGGGGCCGCGGGTCGCCGCCTGAATCTCCCGCTCGACCTCCTGCTTTGCGAGCTTGTCCACGCCCGACTCGGGGGCCTCGTCGGTCTCGTCGAGGGGCACCGTGACGACCTGACGGTTGAACGTGTAAATCTCGTAGGCGGGCGTCCCCGTGGCGAAGTCCCGCACCTGAATCACTGGCCGCGCGAGGTCCTCCTCCATCAGGCCCTCCGGGACCTTCACCTCGGTCGTCACGTCGTAGACGGTCTCCACGTCGCCCTCCTCGATGTAGACGACCGTGTCCACGATCTGCGGAATCATCCCCAACTCGACGCGCCCGACGAGCCGCTGGAGCGCGTCGATGGGCCGCGTGGCGTGGACGACGCCGACCATCCCGACGCCCGCCAGCCGCATGTCCGAGAACACCTCGAAGTCGTCGGTCTTCCGAACCTCGTCGTAGATGGTGTAGTCCGGGCGCACCATCAACAGCGAGTCCGCGGTCTTGGACATCTCGCCGCCCAGCTCCGTGTACTGGGTGACCTCGTCGCTGACCTGCAGGTCGCGGGGCTTCTCCATCGTCTTCACGACGTTGTCGTGCTCGGAGAGGAACTCCGCGACCGCCTGCGCGAACGTCGACTTCCCGGCGCCCGGCGCGCCCGCGATGAGCACGCCGCGGTCCCGCTCCAGCAGGCGCTCGCGGAGTTCGTCGGCGTGCTCGTAGTCGTCCATCGTCGTCTTCACGATGGGGCGCACGGCCGTGATTTCGACGGCCTCCGAGAACGGCGGCCGCGACACCGCGATGCGCATGTCCCGCACCTGCGCGATGGTCATCCCCTCCTCGGAGAGCTCCACGAACGCGTCGTCGTCGCGCTTCGCGGTCGTAATCACTTCGCTGGCGTACTCCTCGACGGTCTCGATGTCGAGTTCCTCGTCGCCCGCGGGCTGGTACTCGATTTCGCCGACCTCGCCGCGCTTGACCATCGGCACCATCCCCTCCTTGAGGTGGACGCTCATCGTCAGGTCGTCGAAGTACCGCTCCAAGCCGAGCTCGCCGAGCTCGCGTTCGAGCGGTTCGAGGTACTCCACGTCGATGCCCTTCCCCTTCGCCACCTCCGCCTGCACGATGTCGCTGGTGAGCAGGCGCGCGTCGTGGTCCATCGCCACGTCCCGGATGATGGCGTCGATGGCGCCCGCCGCCGCGCGCTGGATGTCCTCCTCGCCGGCGCGCTCGCCGACGTACTTGACGGTAATCTCCCCCTCGTCTGCGAGCTCCACGAGCCGCTGGAGCTCTTCGAGGGCGTCCCAGCCGGTCTGTCGCCCGCTGTTCGCCTGCGCTTCGACCTCGCCGACGACCGCTTCCGCGATGTAGACGGTGGCGCCGTCGTACTCGCCGTCCTCGACCCGCTTCGAGATGCGGCCGTCGACGACGACGCTCGTGTCGGGCACGATGTTCATGTTGGCTCCAGATACGCGTCGCCGGGTTGATAAGGCGTGTGACCGGGGGCGCGGCGACGTGGCGCCGACCAACTAAGGAACTGGCGGCCAACGCTCCGGTGTGTCCGAACTCCGCGACCTCACGGAACGGCTCGTCTCGATTCCGAGCCACGACGACGAGACCGCCGCCGGCGACGCCGTCGCGTCGTGGCTCCGCGAGCACACCGACGCCGACGTGACGCGGGACGACGCCGGGAACGTCCTCGCGTGGCGGAACGAGCACGCCGACGGCGACAGCCTCGCGCTCGTCGGCCACCACGACGTGGTGCCGCCGGACGAGAGTCAGACAGACGACGGCGACTACGTCGTTTACGAGGAGGACGGCCGGCTGTACGGCCGCGGGACGGCGGACATGAAGGGCGCGGTCGCGGCGATGCTGCTGGCGTTCCGGGACGCAAATCCAGAGGGACCGCTGGCGCTCGCGTCGTTCGCGGGCGAGGAACTCGGCGGCGTGGGTGCGCAACACGCCATCGACGAGGGGTTCGCGCCGGACTACGCGGTCGTTGGCGAGGGGTCGACGGGCTACTCCGAGCCCGGCGTCCTCGACGTGGCGGTCGCGCACAAGGGCCGGCGCGCGAGCACGGTCACCGCCACTGGCGAAGCGGCGCACGCCAGCGAAGTCGAGTCCGGCGTGAACGCGGTCTACCGCGCGTGCGACGCCGTGGACGCGATTCGCGGCCTCGACGCGCCCGAGGCGGACGTGCTCGGTCAGCACCTCGCGGGGAGCGTCGCCGTCACGGAAATCGAGGGCGGGACCGCGTGGAACGTGATTCCCGACGGCTGCGAGGTCACCGTCGACGAGCGCACGGTGCCGGGCGCCCGCGCCGACCTCGAACGCGTCGAGGCCGTCGAGGGCGTCTCGTGGAGCGTCGAGCAGGACCTCCCGCCGATGGCCTGCGACGACGCCGCGTTCGCGGACGCCGTGTTGGACGCCGCACGCGCCGAACAGGACGGCGCGGGCGAGCACGTCGCCAAACCCCACGCGACGGACGCGGGCTGGCTCTCGGCCGCCGGGACGACGTGCGTGGTCTGCGGGCCGGCCGAACGCGGCGAGGCCCACACCGCCGACGAGAGCGTGTCCTTGGACGTGCTCGCGCGGTGTCGGCGCGCGTACGCCGCGGCCGCAAAACGAGTTCCGGGAGGGCAATCCTGATAGGCCGTCCCGCGCACGCCTAGGGTATGTCGACGCAGGCCACCGAGGAGGCCCCCGACGCCTACGAGGCGCTCCTCGACCACTACGAGCAGATATCGAACGTCAACGCCGCCGGCAGCATCCTCCAGTGGGACGAGGAAGTGATGATGCCCGAGGGCGGCACGCCCGCCCGCTCGAAGCAGAAGTCCGCGCTCTCCTCGCTGTCCCACGACCTCCTCACCGAGGACAAAGTCGGGGAGTGGCTGGACGAACTCGACGACGCCGACCTCACCGACGAGCAGGCCGCGGTCGTCCGGGAGATTCGCCGCGAGTACGAGCGCGCCGACCGCGTCCCCAACGACCTCGTCGCCGAAATCTCCGAAACCACCAGCGAGGCACTCCCGAAGTGGAAGGAGGCCCGCGAGGAGGACGACTTCTCGGTGTTCGCGCCGATTCTGGAGGACCTCATCGAGCTGCAGAAGGAGTACGCCGAGCACATCGACCCCGACAAGCCCGCCTACGAGGTGCTGTTCGCGGACTACGAGCCGTACCTCGACCTCGACACCGCCGAGCGCGTGCTCGAACGCCTCCGCGAGGAACTCGTCCCGCTCATCGAGGACATCCGCGAGAGCGACGTGGAGCTCGCCGACCCCTTCGACGGCGACTTCGACGTGGACACGCAGGAGGAGCTCGCGCGGGACGTGCTGGACACGCTCGGCTACGACTTCGAGCACGGCCGCGTCGACACCGCCCCGCACCCGTTCTCGACGGGCAACCAGTTCGACGCCCGCGTCACCACGCGGTTCAGCGAGGACGACCCCGTGGACGCGCTGATGTCCACGATTCACGAGTTCGGGCACGCCCGCTACACGCTCGGTCTGCCCCGCGAGCAGTACGGCAGCCCGCTCGGCGAGTCACGGGACCTCACCGTCCACGAGTCCCAGAGCCGCCTCTGGGAGAACCACGTCGGGCGCTCCCGGGTCTTCTGGGAGAAGTTCCTGCCCGCGATGAAAGAGCGCTTCCCGCAGATCGAGGACGCCACCCCCGAGGCGGCCTACGAGGCCGCCAACGAGGTGTACGAGGACAACCTCATCCGGGTCGAAGCGGACGAGCTCACCTACCACATGCACATCATCGTGCGCTTCGAAATCGAGCGCGAGCTCATCGAGGGCGACCTCAACGTCGAAGACGTGCCCGAGCGCTGGAACGACAAGTACGAGGAGTACCTCGGCATCCGCCCCGACACGGACGCGGAGGGCTGCCTGCAGGACATCCACTGGAGCCACGGCTCCTTCGGCTACTTCCCGACGTACTCGCTGGGGAGCGTGCTCGCCGCCCAGATTTACGACGCCCTCGAAGCCGACGTGGGTGACGTCGACGAGAAGGTCCGCAACGGCAACTTCGACGTCATCGCGGAGTGGCTCGAAGCGAACGTCCACCAGCACGGCGCCCGGTACACCACGCCCGAACTCGTGGAGGAGGCCACGGGCGAGGCGTACAACGCCGACCACTTCGTGGACTACGTCACCGAGAAGTACACCGAGCTGTACGACCTGTAGCGGCGAAGGCCTCGCCGGCCGGGTGGCTTTTTCCGCGCCCCGCACGCACTCGTAACTATGCGTGCAGCAATCTACCGGGGTCCCGGCGACATCGCCGTCGAGGACGTCCCGAAGCCGGAAGTGGAATCGCCGACCGACGCCGTCATCCGCGTCACCCACACCGCCGTCTGCGGCTCGGACCTCTGGTTCTACCGCGACGAGAGCGACCGCGAGGAGGGGTCGCGGGTCGGCCACGAGCCGATGGGCATCGTGGAGGAGGTCGGCGACGACGTGACCTCCGTCGAGCCCGGCGACCGCGTGCTCGCGCCGTTCGCCATCTCCTGCGGGGAGTGCGAGTTCTGCCGGAAGGGCCTCTACACGTCCTGCGTCGAGGACGAGTCGTGGAGCGGCGCGAACGGCGGCGGGCAGGGCGAGTACGTGAAGTGCCCGTACGCGGACGGCACGCTCGTCCGGGTGCCCGACAGGTACGCCGACGACGAGGACACCCTCGAATCCCTGCTCCCGCTGACGGACGTGATGGGCACCGGCCACCACGCCGCGGTCAGCGCGGGCGTCGGCGAGGGCGACACCGCGGTCGTCATCGGGGACGGCGCGGTCGGGCTCTGCGGCGTGCTCGCCGCCCAGCGCCTCGGCGCGGAGCGCATCATCGCCATGGGCCACCACGAGGAGCGCCTCGAACTCGCCGAGGAGTTCGGCGCGACCGACACCATCGCGGCGCGCGGCGACGAGGCAATCGAGCGCGCGAAAGAACTCACGCACGGCGGCGCCAACCACGTCATGGAGTGCGTGGGCGCGGCGTCCGCGATGGACACCGCCATCGCCATCGCGCGGCCCGGCGGCACGGTCGGCTACGTCGGCGTCCCGTACGGCGTCACCGAGGAGGGGCTGGACGTGTTCACGATGTTCGGGGAGAACATCACGCTGAACGGCGGCGTCGCGCCCGTCCGGAAGTACGCCGAGGAGCTGATGGACGACGTGCTGCAGGGGACGCTGGACCCGTCGCCCATCTTCACGAAGACCGTCGACCTCGAAGACGTCGACGACGGCTACCGCGCGATGGACGAGCGCGAGGCCATCAAGGTGCTCGTGAAGCCCTAACAGTCAATCGAGCTGTCACCTCGATAGATTCAAGTGGTGGTATGACATAGCGTACCACGTATCATGTCGAGCGCATCGACCCCGGACGACGACTCGCTTCTGGACGAGTTCCTCGAAGACCGCGGCCACGAGACACAGACGTGGGAGGAGAGTTATAACAAGAAGCAGTGTCCGGAGTGCGCTGGACTCCACGACGCGGACGCGCGAACCTGCACGGTCTGCGGGTGGTCGCCCGCCTGACGCGGGCTTCCTTCGACGGCCAGCACGCATAAGACGAACCCCGAGAAAGGTTAGCGTGAAGTCATGCCGGAGTGCCAGAACTGCGGGTCGTTCGTGACCGACGCGTACGCGAGAGTGTTCACGCCGAACGAACAGGGCGCCCCGCGCGTGTGTCCGAACTGCGAGGACAAGATTCGGGACGGCGCGGAAGTCCGGGAGGCGAGGTCTACCCGGCGGACGTAGTCCTTCCCGTCCGCGTCGCAGAGAAATTTCAAGCGGTTTATACCGTCTCGGTTCCTCTAGTTGTCTAATGACGGACTCGGAGCCGGAAGTCACGCGGCTGTTCGGTGGTCCGGGGAGCGGGAAGACGACCGCGCTCCTCGACCACGTCGAGGAAATTCTCGAGGACGACGACGTGGACGTACGCGACATCCTCGTTGTCTCGTACACGCGTGCCGCAGCGGCCGAGGTCCGCGAACGGCTCGCCGAGCGACTCGACGTGAACCCGCGCTCGCTGCGCGGGAACGTCGCCACGATGCACGCGAAAGCCTACGAGCTGCTCGGGCTGTCGCGGGGCGACGTCGTCGGCGAGGACGACAAGGAAGCGTTCTGCGAGGAGTACGGCATCCCCTTCGAGGACGAGTATTCGTCGGGGTCGCGGCGCACCGCGCGCTCGACCACGCTCGGCAACAAGGTCATCGCCACCTCCCAGTGGCTCCAGCGCACCAGCCGCGACGTCGCGGACTGGTACGACGTGCCGTTCCGCTGGAACGACGAGGAGGTCCGGCTCCCCCCGGAAATCGACGAGAACGCCCAAGTCGGAAACAAGTACACGCCGACGTGGCCGTCCAGCGACGAGCGCTACGACATCCCCGAGGCGATTCGGGCGTGGCGCGCGTACAAGGGCGAGAACGAGCTCGTCGGGTTCGCGGACATGCTCGAACGCGTCCAGCAGCGCTCGCTGCTCCCGGACGTGGACTATCTGGTCATCGACGAGTTCCAGGACATCACCAGCCTCCAGTACGACGTCTACGAGGAGTGGCGGCCGCACATGGAGCGCGTGCTCATCGCGGGCGACGACGACCAGGTCGTCTACGCGTGGCAGGGCGCCGACCCCGAACTCCTCCTGAACACGAAGGTCACCGACGACGTGGTCCTCCCGAACTCCTATCGCCTCCCCTCGGAGGTGCTGGAGGTCGTCCAGCAGGAGATTAGTCACATCGACACCCGCCAAGAGAAGGACCTCGAACCCCGCAAGGAGGGCGGCAGCGTCGAGGCCGTCGAGAGCCCGTCGATGCTGGACCTCGTGCGGAACGTCCGCCGCACCATCGAGGGCTCCGACGACGAGACCGTGATGGTGCTGTTCCGCGCGCGCTACCAGCTGTTCGACTTCGTCGACGAGTTCATCGGCGAGGGCATCCCGTTCAAGGCGCTGACCGACCAGCGCCTCTGGACCGACCGCCTCCAGCAGTACATCTCCGCGGTGGAAGCCCTCGACAACGACGACCCCATCGACGGCCTGCAGGCGCGCCGCCTGATGGACATGCTCCAGGACTCGGCGTTCGGCACCCGCGAGCGCAATGACCTCCGGGAGGCCATCGACGAGGCCCAAGGCGAGGACACCGACCTCACCGACCTGACGTTCACCGCGGAGTTCATCCGCGACTACGTGCCGTTCGTGCCGGGGCCGTCGGCGGCCGCGGACATGCTCCGGAAGGTCACGCGCTACCAGCGCCGCAGCATCGACGCGTACTTCCAAGGCGACTACCGCGGCATGGACCCCGACCGCGTGCGCGTCGGCACCATCCACTCCGCGAAGGGCCGCGAGGCCGACCACGTCTTCGTCTCCACGGACCTCACCGAGAAGGTCGTCGAGCAGATGGCGGCCACCGCCGACCCCGAGGACATCCCCGAGGGCGTGGAGTTCACCTCCAAGACCAGCCCCGTCCCGATTCTGACGGACAACGAGCGCCGCGTCTTCTACGTCGGCATGAGCCGGGCGCGCGAGCGACTGGTGCTCCTCCAGAACCTCATCAACGGCGCGCCGACGCTCCCCATCGACGTTCTCCTCTATGGCGAGCAGACCGGGCAGACCCTCGACGACGCCCTCGAAGCCGACACGCCCGTCCACCTCCCGTGAATGCGGGCCGCGCCTCTGGACGGCGCGCTCGCGGACGCGGGCGCTGACGCGTTCGTCTTCGTCGGCCCGGCCGGCGACCCGCTCGTTCGCTACCTGAGCGGCGCATCTCTTCCCTGCCGCGCGGCCGTCGTCTACGCCGGCCGCGTCGCCGTCGTCCCCGAGCGCCCGCTTCCCGACCACGTCGCCGTCCGCGAGGACGCGACCGTGCTCGACCGCGAGCCGACGCCCGCCGAGCGCCTCCCGTCGCTGGTCGCCGAGGACGTGTTGGCGCCGCGGACGCTCCCCCACGACGCCGCGCTTTACCTCGAAGGCGCGGGCGTCGACGTTGCTTCGACGGACGCCCACCTGCGGGCGCGCGAGCGCAAGACCGACACCGAACTGGCCGCGCTCCGGGACGCGCAGGCCGCCGCCGAGGACGGGCTGGCCGCGGCCGCCGCCCTGCTCGCGGCCGCCGACGGCGACCCACTCGCAGACGACGCGGGCGACGTGACTGCCGAGCGCGTGCGCCGCGCCGCGAACGCGGCGATGGCGCGGGCGGGCGCGGACCCCGAGACCGTCGTCGCCGCCTCGGGTCCGATTGCCGCCAGCGACGCCGTGCCGATTCGCGTCACCCCGCGCGTGGACGGCGCGCACGGCTGGCTCGCGCGCACGTTCGTCGCGGACAGCGACGGCGGCTGGGAGCGCCGCGCGACGCTCGCCGGCGAGTACGCCGTCGACGCCGGCATCGACATCGTGGAGGTCGGCGAGACGACGGCCGCGGCCGCCGCCGAGGAAGTCACCGCCGAGTTGGGGTCGTACGGCTTCCCGCCGACCGCCGGCACCGGCACCGTCCACGGCGTCGGGCTCGAACGCCGCGAGCGCCCCGCTGGCGACGACCCAGTCGAGGCGGGCGCGGCGCTGGCGGTGCGCGCCGAACTGGACGCCGACCAGACCGTGTGGGTCGCGGACCTCGCGGTCGCCACCGACGAGGGCGTCGAGCGCGTCGGCTCGTTCCCGCGGTCGGTCGTCCCGAAGCCCGACTACTGACTGTCGTCGTCGGGCTCCTCGACGACTTTCTCGGTGGCCTTCTGCGCGGCGAGAACCGGCACGTCCGTCGGCGTCGTCACGTACTGCTCGACGGCGATGATGCCGGCCGCGAACCCGAGGAACACCCAGCCGGAGGCGTCGCCCGCGAGCAGCGTCTCGACGCCGAACAGCGCGGCTGGCGCGGCGAACGCCACCGCAATCGCTAGCGAGATGGCGTCGAGGAGGTTCACGTTGGTCCGTCGGCGCTCGGGGACCATAAGCCCCGCGCGCCCGAACCCACAGCGTTTTCGTTACGAGTCCCGAAACTGTGGGCGTGTTCACCGGCATCATCGAGGAGACCGGCACCGTCGAGTCGGTCGTCGACGAGGAGGACGGCCGCCGCATCCGCATCGCCACCGACGACCTGACCGGGTTCGGGCACGGCGACAGCGTCAGCGTCGGCGGCGTCTGCCTCACCGTCGAGGAGTACGGCGAGGAGTGGTTCACGGCGTTCACCGCCACCGAGACGCTCGAAGCCACCACCCTCGACGGCGTCCGCGAGGGCGACGCGGTCAACCTCGAACGCGCGCTCCCCGCGGACGGCCGCCTCGACGGCCACATCGTGCAGGGCCACGTCGACACCACCACCGAAGTCGTCGGCGTCGAGCAGGTCGGCGAGGACTGGACGTACACGTTCGCGCTCCCCGACGGCCACGAGCAGTACGTCGCGCAGAAGGGCTCGATTACGCTGGACGGCATCAGCCTCACCGTCGCGGACGTGGACGACGAGGCCGGGACGTTCTCGGTCGCAATCGTTCCGACGACCTACGACCTCACGACGCTCTCGGAGCGCGCGCCCGGCGACCGCGTGAACGTCGAAGTGGATGTCGTCGCCAAGTACGTCGAGCGCCTCGACGCCTACTGACGGTCCCGGTCGTCGCGGCCCGCGTCGAGGTCGCCGATGAGGTACGTCGCGTCGTCGTCGCGGTCGGGCGTCTCGTCGAGGTGGTCGGCGCCCGTGCCCTCGTAGGCCGCGCGGTACCGCTTGAGCTTCCGGTAGAGCACGTAGAACAGCGTGCCGTCGTAGACGACGACGAACCCGATGAAGACGAGGCCGGGCGCGAGCCCGAGCGCGTTCGTCACGACGCCGAGGTTCGTCACCACCGTGTTGTACGTCGCGTGGATGACCGCCGCGATGACCAGCCCCTTCACGACGATGGGGCCGCGGTCCTCGGGGTTGAACTTCGCCAGCCCGAGGTAGTAGCCCGCGAACGCCGAGTAGATGACGTGGCCGGGGCCCGCCAGCGTGCGCACCGCCGCCGTCTGGAGCCCCACGTCGATGGCCGCCGTGGTGCCCGCGGCGCTGGCCGCCATCACCACCTCGCGGCCGATGTAGATGGCGTTCTCGATGGTGGCGAACCCGAGGCCGGCGACCGCGCCGTACACCGCGCCGTCCACGACCGCGTCGAAGCGGTCGCTGCGGAACGCGTACAGCCGAATCGCGAGCCACTTCACGCTCTCCTCGACGGGGCCGACGACGAGGAAGTAGTACAGCGCGGGCGCCAGCACGGCGACCCACAGCGGCGCGTCAGCGGTCACCCACCCGAGGAACAGCCCCGAGAAGAGCGTGTTCAGGACGGCGGCGAACCCAGCGAACAGGAACCCGAACGAGAACGTCACCACGAGCAACTCTAAGGGCTCGCGCTTGGTCACGTCCGCCTTCCAGACGAACGCCGCCATCCCGAGCGCGGGCACCACGGACAACACCACGTAGAGCGCGACCACCGGCCTGTCCACGAACACGAGCCCGAGCGCCGCGGCGAACTGCGCGAGGACGATGAGCACCGCGAGCACGACGACGCCGGCCCGCGCGCTCGTCACGATACCGCCGTACAGCCACGACGCGAACCGGTCGAGGGTCGTGCGCGGCTCCCACGTCGCCACGTCGTAGAGGTCTCGGTCGCTCCCGCTCGCGCGCTGGACCGGGTCCCGTTCGGCCGACATGGTCGCCTCGTTTCTCGGCCTCCCCCTTGAGTGTGTTCGCGGCGCCGCGGCCCGCTCCTTGGACTGTACCCACTTCCTTAAGGGGCAGCCTTATGCGTGGTCCGTGCTCCCACACGTGTATGCCACACAGTCCCAGTCGCGGCCTGCTGTACTCCGCACCGCCGACGCCCGAGTCGAACCGACGAGACGACGCCGACGCCACCGAGGCGAGCGCCGACTCGACGCCCGCGCCCGCCGACGACTGACCTCGCTGATTCTGCTGCGAGTTCGACGGCCGGCAGCGGTAGTGCCGACAGGACTTCCTCTGGTGACAAGCGGGCGAGCGCGAGCCGCCCGAGGGCTTTCCGGGCCGCCACGTCGATGGTCGTTCGTCCTCATAGGCGGCAACGCTGAAAACCCCGCGCACCGAAGGACGCGTATGCTCTTCGACCAGCGGACCCGGGCGGCGCTCCGGGACGCCGGACTCTCGCAGGACGACATCGCCGACATCGAGGACGACGTGGCCGCGCAAGCCCGCGCGGACGCCGAGCGCGTCCAGTCCTTCTTCGACGGCCGCGACCGCGTCTACTCGGACATGGAGCTCACGCACTCCCGCTCGGACTACCCCGAGCACGACCTCGACTACGTCGACCTGTTCACGCACAGCGAGGATGTCCGCGGGTTCGTGCGCTTCGAGACGTGGGGCGCGTACGTCGAGGGCGCGCGCGTCCTCGACGAGGCCGACGGCGCGCCGACGGTCGTGGAGCTGTCGCTCGGTCCGACCGTCGACGCCCGCGTGCGGTTCGCCGCCGAACGGAGCCGACTGGAATGACCCGGGTTCGCGTCCGCGGCATCTACAGCACCGCGCTCACGCGCCGCCTGCTCGACGCCGGCCTCGACGTGGTGGACGCGTCGCCGCCGATTCGGGAGCGCTTCGACGCCGACTTCGAGGACGCCGAGTACGACGCCGACGTCTGGATGACGCCCGACCGGCAGGGCGTCGGCGTCTCCGGGAGCGAAGACGCCGTCGAGGCCGTGCTGGACGTGGTCGAGGCCGCCGGCGTGGACGCGTTCGTCTGGCCGGACCGAGTGGCCCGCGGCGCCGTCTTCGACGGCGTCGTCGAGCGCACCGTCCGCGGCGGCGCGGTCGTCGCGCTCGACGGTGACCACGAGGGCTACCTGCCGTTCGACGCCGCCGACGAGCACGTCGAGGAGGGCGACCGCGTCCGCGTGCAGGTCCACGACCCGAACCCGCGCTGGGTCGACGACCGCCCCGTCCTCGGCACCGACCTGCGCGCCGTCGGCGGGCTCGCCAGCCTCGAACGCGGCGTGGACGCGCTCGTCGCCGGGACGCCGGACGGCTCCCCCGAGCACGAGCTCGCGCGCACCACGGAACTGCTCTCCCCGGACGTCCCCGAGAAGTGGGGCGTCCGCTGGCACTACGCCGCCGACGGCGCGAGCATGGACGCGCTCGGCGACGCCCTCGACGCCGTGGCGTCGCTGGCGGCCCGCCTCGAAACCGCGCTCGCGGACGCGCCCTCGCCCGAGGAGAACGCGCCCGCCCGGGTCGCCGCGCCCGAGCGCACCGTCTGGACGTGGTTCGGCCGCGAGTCGCGGTTCGGGCTCGACGACGCGCGCCGCGAGGTCACGGTGACGATGCCCGGCCACCACCGCATCAAGGCGGGCAGCGAGGCCGCCAGCGGCGCCGTCGACTTCGCGGAGGCGCTGGGCGCGAGCACCGAGGGCTTCCCGTTCGGCGCGGTCACCGACCAGTTCGGTCCGAGAGAGGGCGACCGCGTCGCCATCGAGCACGGCAAGCCCGACGGCCGCCTCATCACGCTCGGCCGCGGCGAGGTCACCGCCCGCGACCGCGACGCGGGTCGGGTCACCGTTCGCCGCGAGATGAGCCCCGGGGGGTCGTACGACGAACTCGGCGTCGAACGCGAGCGCGGCGACGTCGCCACCACGCGGTTCACCGAGGGGAACTGGTGGTATCCGACCGTCTACGAGAGCGAGGACGGCGACGTGAAGGGGACGTACCTGAACGTCTCAACGCCCGTGGAGGTGTTCCCGGACGCCGTGCGCTACGTCGACCTCCACGTCGACGTGGTCAAGCACGCCGACGGCCGCGTCGAGGTCGTCGACGAGGACGAACTGCAGGACTGCGTGGACGCGGGGCTGGTCAGCGAAGCGCTCGCGGAGAAGGCGCTGTCGGTCGCCGAGCGCGTGCGGGCCGCGGTCAGCGACGACTAGAAGTGCGAGTCGGAGTCCGGGCTGCCCTCGCCGCGGCCGCCGCGCCCGCCCTCGTTGCGGTCGATTCCCATGTAGCTCTCGGGCTGGTCGCCGCCCCAGCCGCCGCCGTCGCCGTCCGTGAACCGGACGACCACGTCGTCGACCTCGTCGAACTCCGCCGCGAGGTCGACCTTGATGCGCTGGGCGGTCCGCGGGCTGATGCCGCAGCCCGAGCACGCGCCGCCGAGTTCGACGACGACCTCGCCGTCGGCGGGGTCGGCCTTCCGGACGGCGCTGGTGCCGCCGTGGCTGCGGATGATGGGCATCTGTGCGGTGAGCCACGTCTCGACGCGCTCGTGGAAGCTCCCCGCTCCCGCTGTCTCGCTCATACAGCCCTCTTCGGGCCCGACGGGTGATGTACTTTCGGTTGAAAACGCTAGGCATCGTTCGTGTCCGACCCCTCGTTTCGGGTGGAGCTACTCGTCGCCGCGCCGCCACGCCGCCAGCGCCGCCGCGGACGTGCCTACGAGCGCCGCGACCGCGCCGAACCCGGGGACACCGCCCCCGGACTCTCCGTCCGCGGTCGGGGTCTCGGCTTCGGTCGCGGTCGCGGTCGGTGCGGTCGTGGTCCCCGCAGTAGTCTGGGCTTCGGTGCTCGTCGCTATCGTCGTCGTCCGGAGTTCCGGCGGGTCGGCCTGCTCGCCCGCGCGGTTCGGGAACGTGTAGACGCCCGCGGGGTACGTCTGCCCGCCCATGCTCCCCGCGACGAACGCCTCTTCGGTGGCGTACTGCGCGGTCCAGAACCGCGCCGCCTCGGGCTGGCGCCACCACGCCAACTGCTCGGGGTTCGCGGGGTCGCTCACGTCGTGAACCTTCACGCCGCCCTGATACCACGACGTGTACAGGCGCTCACCGTGGAACTCGAAGTTGTGGCTGGTCGTCCACGTCCCCTGCCGGGTGCCGTCGGGCGTCGGCGGCGGCGCGATGAACGACAGCTTCTCGGGGTTGGTGGGGTCGCTGATGTCCCAGAGGTCGATGCCGCCCTGCCCCGGGTCGCCGTCGTCGGTCTCCACGTCCCACGCCTCCGCGCCCGACGCGAGCACCGAGGCGTCGTCGTTCACCGCGACGTAGTGGGCGTTCCCCGGTACCGAGAGGCTCTCCGCGCCCGCCGCGCCCGCCGAGAGGTCCCGCAGGTCCTCCACGCCGTAGTGCCCGAAGTGCGTGACGTACTCGGGGCTGGCGGGGTCGCTGACGTCCACCAGCCACGCCCCGCGTCCCAGTACGCGACGTACAGCGTGTCGCCGTGGACGTAGATGTCGTGGCACGAGCGCAGGCCCGCGTACACGTCCCGCCAGCGCTCGTCCACGTCCACGTTCGACCACTGCCCCACCTCCTCGGTCGTTCCCCCGGTGACGTCCACGAGCACGACGGGGTTCTTCGCGTTGTCGTTCGCCGTCAGGTACGCTATCCCGTCTGCGAGGTACGCGTTGTGAATCGGGAACGCCGTCTCGTGGAACGCCGTCCGCTGGGGGTCGGCGGGGTCGCTCACGTCGAAGACGGCGACCCCCTGCACGCTCTCGGTCCGCGTCGGGTTCGCGGGCCCGACCGCAATGAGCGTGTCCCCGTCGAGTTTCACGTCGTAGACCATCCGCATCGGCCCGTTCTCGTGGTCCTCCAGCAGCGGCGCGACGCCCGCGAGCTGCTCGGGGTCGGCGGGGTCGGAGACGTCGACGGTTGCGAAGCCGTCGGTCGTCGCCGCGTACGCCGTCTCGCCGGCGTCGTCCACCACGACCTCCTTCGTCCCGTCGAGGTCGAGGACGCCCAGCGGCTCGAACGCCGACTGCCGGCCGGCGGTCGCAGAAGCGGTCGGCCCCGCAACGGAGAGCGCGGCCACCCCGGCGCCCGCGCGGAGCACGTCTCGTCGTCGCATACGCTCCCTCCGGCGGTTGCGTGGAAAAGTCCTGCGGGGATTCGCTCTGCTTGATTTGCCGGTGTTCTCGCTTCTGCTCTCCTCTTTTTTGTCGACGCCTCCTCGAAAGCCCGCGACGCCGCTTTCAGTCCACCCCGAGGCTGTCGGTTGGCCAGTTCGCTACTGTCGCGCCGTTACTCGGTCGGGAGACAGAGCGGAGAGGTCGGAGAAGGGGGTTATCGCGTGCGCTCACCGGTGCCGGCGGTGATGGCCGAGGCGACCGCGCCGTGCAGCACCACGTCGTCGCCCAGCGAGGTCAGCCGAATCTCGGGGACGTTGTTGAACACGCTCTCGTCGATGTGCTCGCGGATGGGGTCGAGCACTTGGTCCGGGTTGTTGAGCGCGACCGCGCCGCCCACGTAGACGACGAGGGGCGCGTACGACTGCACGAGGTTCGTGACGCCCATCGCGTTCCAGAACCCGACTTGGTCGACGACGTGGCTGGCGAACTCGTCGGCGCCCGCGTGCTCGAAGACGTGCCTCGCGGAGAACTCTGGGTCGTCGAGCGGGAGCGCGGTCTCGACGCCGCCGTCCTCCTCGGCGAGCATCCGCGCGTACTCGGGGATGTTGTTCCCCGAGCAGTACGCCTCCCAGTGGCCGTCGCGGCCGCAGCCACAGGTCCGGCGGCCCTGCGGGTCCACGAGCATGTGGCCGAGCTCGCCGGCGTTGCCGTCCCAGCCTTCGAGGACGTTCCCGTCGACGGCGACGCCCGCGCCGATGCCCGAGGAGATGGTGACGTACGCCATGTCGTCGGGGTTGGAGTCGGCGTGGAAGCGCTCGCCGATGACGCCCGCGATGGTGTCGTTGTGGAGGTAGACGCGCTCGGAGTCGATGAGCTTCGAAATCGGGCCGACCAGCGGCACCGTCCCCACGGAGTCGGGGAGGTTCGCGGGGCCGTCGATGGTGCCCTCCGCGAGGTCCAGCGGGCCGATGCTGCCGACGCCCGCCGCCTGCACCGACGTGGGCTCGACGCCGGCGTCCTCGCAGGCCGCGCGCACGGCGTCGAGGACGGCTTCCGTGACCTGAATCCCCGTCGGCCCGCGGGGCGTCGGCCGCTTGTCGGTGGCGAGGACGGTCGCGTCGTCGTTCGCGACGGCGGCGCGGAGGTTCGTCGCGCCGAGGTCAACGCCGACGTAGTACGGCATCTACCTCGAATGGGGGCGTCCCGGCACTTAACTACACAGTTTTCACTCGCGGCCGCGTTAGTTCGTCGCGCCCGGCGCGGGCCGCGTCGCCGTCCAGACGGTCGCCGGCCCCCGGACCCGACAGACGGGCGCGGCGTCCTCGACGGCGCCGACGCGCTCCACGGAGACGGCGGCGTCCGCGTCGAACGCGACGACGTTCGCGGCCGCCACCACGCGCTCGTCGCCGTCGGCGACGGACATGCGCTCGACGCGCCCGCGGCCGGCGAGATACGCCGTGCCGTCCCCCGCGACGGTGGTCAGGAACAGGCCGCTGCCGCGGGCGGGCGCGTCCCCCACGCGGTCGGCGCCCACGCGGGCGTCGTCGGTCGCCGCGACGAACGCCTCCCGGGTCGCCGCCACGCCCGCGCCGTCGAGGTCGGCGGCGACGACGCTGCCGTGGTGGGCCGGCGCGAACCGGACCGTGGTCGCGGCGTCAGCGGTCACGCGGACGGGCGTACGCTCCCGCTGGCGCGCGTTCGCCACCGACCGCACCACGCCCTCGCGGGCGCGCTCGACGCGGAGTTTGCCGACGTAGTCCACGAGCGCGCCCGACGCCGCCAGCACCGACTCCCCGGCGTCCAAATTTACGACGAGCAGGCCGCTCGGGCCGTCCTCGACGGCGGCGTCCATCTCAGTGGTCGCTGCGCACGAACGTCACCGGGCACGGCGCCGACAGCAGCACCGTCTGGGCGGTGCTGCCGAAGACCGCCTTCCCGGTGGGCGAGCGCTTCCGGCCGCCGACGACCGCGATGTCGGCGTCCACGTCGTCGGCGAGCTCCACGATGCTCTCGCCGTGCCCGCCGACGTGCCCGCGCACGTCGTAGTCGACACCCTCGTCGTCGAGCTGGTCGGCGAGGTCACGAATCGTCGCGTGGCGACGCGCCACCACGTCCGGCGTCACTTCGTCGTCCTCGCCGAATCCGAGGCGGGACGCGGTGTCCTCGTACTCCTCGCGCGTGAACACGTGCGCGAGCGTCACCGTCGCGCCCGCCGGCCCCGCGATGTCCGTGGCGGTGCGCGCCATCGGCTCGATTCGCTCGTCATCGCTCGGCCCGACTGCCAACAGCAGATTCTCGATGGCCATGTCTCCGGCGTCTTCTGGGAACCCCATAAGAATATCCCGTGGGGCGCGCCACTCCCGACCATGCTCGCCCCCGACCTGACCGACCGCACCGCGCTCGTCACCGGCGCCGCGACGGGACTGGGACGCGCGCTCGCGCTGTCGCTGGCCGAGTGCGGCGCCAGCGTCGCCGTCCACTACCACAGCAGCGACGCCGCCGCCAGCGTGACTGCCGCCGACGCCCGCGAGGCCGGCGCGCCCGACGCCGCGCCCGTGCAGGGAGACGTGACGAACCCGGAGGGCGTGGACGACATCTTCGACGCCGCCGAGGCCGAACTCGGCACCGTGGACGTGCTCGTGAACAACGTCGGGGACTTCGCGCCCGCCCACTGGGAGGCCATCGACTTCGAGACGTGGAACCGCGTCCTCCACACGAACCTCACGGGCACGTACCTCTGCTCGAAGCGCGCGCTCGACGGGATGCGCGCCCAGCGGTGGGGCCGCATCGTCAACATCGGCTACGCCTCCGCGGAGCAGGGACTCGTGTCCGCGAAGAACTTCCCGTACTTCGCCGCCAAGCAGGGCGTGCTGATGTTCACGCGGATGCTCGCCGCCGACACGCAGGACGACGGCATCACCGTCAACGCCGTCTCCCCGTACGTCGTCGAGACCTCCGACGAGTTCCCCGCCGACGCCCCGCGCGGCCGCTGGGCCTCGACCGACGACATCGCGCAGGCCGTCCGCTTCTTCTGCGACGAAGACTCCGAGTACATCTCCGGGGAGAACGTCGAAGTCGACGGCGGATGGTTACCGGAAGACGTGTAGCGTCGCTAGCATACGCGCGGCAGAGCCGCGCGTTTCGCCGCGAGCCGCTGGCTCGCGGGTCTTTTCAGGTGGGCTGACGACTACCGACCGGTCAGCCCGAGTCGCTGTATCGTCGGGAGCGTCCAGCCGTACGTCACCGCCGCGAGCCGCGTCCCGGCGGTGACCGCCGCGCACGCGGCGGCCGCGGTGCCGCCGGCGAAGCCCAAGGTGACCGCGAGCCAGTACGCGGTGCCGCCCAGCACCGCGCAGCTGGCGTAGAAGTCCTCGAAGAGGATGAACGGCGAGCGGTCGAGGAGGATGTCCGCGACGGCGCCGCCGCCGACCGCGTTGATGGTCGCGATGGCGACGACGCCGAACGCGGAGACGCCGGTCTCGGTGGCGACGATGGCGCCGGTGGTTGCGAACGCCGCGAGCCCGATGGCGTCCGCGACGACGGTCACCGGATGGCTGTCCGGTGACCGGAGGACGACGCGCAGCGCGACGGCGAGCGCGACGCCCGCCAATCCCAGCGTCACCTCGACGGGGGACTGGAGCGCGAGCGGGACGCGGGAGACGAGCAGGTCTCGGGTCGCGCCGCCCGCGAACGCCATCGCCAGCCCGACCACCGCGACGCCGAACAGGTCGAACTCCTCGCGGACCGCCTTCGTCGAGCCGACGAGCGCGAACGCCACCAGCCCGATGGTGTTCATGACGGCGAACGGGTCGCCGAACAGCGCGCCGAGAACCTCAGTAGTCACTGGCCCGCAGTAGTCCCCTCGGTCGCTTGAACGCTGCGCTCGTCACACTCGGCGGGCGTTCACTCGTCGCCGCTCCACGGGCCGACGCCGAAGACGTTCCCGAGCACCCAGCCGACCAGCAGGGGAACGACGACGACCAGACACGTCAGGCCGACCCAGCGCGCGGGCGGCGGCTGTGAGGCGAGGTACGCGAGGTACGCGGTCCCGACGACCGGGAGCAGTCGCGCGAGCACGGAATCGGAGGCCATGCGCCGACTACCGCGCTCGCACGGAAGAACCACTCGTCCGGTTGCCCGGAGCGGTACACCTTTCTCCCGGGACCCTGTCACCGCGGACCATGCACGAGCGAGCCGCGGAGTTCGTCGAGCGGGCGCGCGAGGAGTACGGCGTCGACGTGGCCGTCCACGAGTTCGACGAGGGGACGAAGACGGCGGCTGACGCGGCCGAGGCGGTCGGCTGCGACGTCGCGCAGATCGCGTCCAGCATCGTCGTGGTGGCGGACGGCGAGCCGGTCGTGGTGGTCACGAGCGGCGCGAACCGCGTGGACCTCCCGAGGGTCGCGGTCTACCGGGACGCCAGCGACGCGCGCATGGCCGAAGCCGACGAGGTGAAGGAAGCGACGGGGTGGAGCATCGGCGGCGTTCCGCCCATCTGCCACGCCACGGACGTGCCGGTCCTGCTGGACGAGACGCTGCTGGCCCACGACGAGGTGTGGGCGGCGGCGGGCACGCCGACAGCCGTCTGGCCAATCACCCCCGAGCGTCTGCGCGACCTCGCGGACGCGGCGGCCGTCGACGTCGCCGAGTGAGTCGTTCCGGCAAGCCGACCTTTTTGCTGGCGTCGCCCGTCTGTCCGGTATGGACGACGACCTCCACCCGCAGGCGCGCGCGGTGCTCGAACGCCGCGAGAAGCTCCCGGTGTCGTCGCTGCGCTCGATCGGGGCGCGCCCGCTCCGGCTGCTGGAGCGCGCGTCCAGTTGGTGGCAGAACCGCGACCCGCCCGCCATCGGCCGCGTCGCCGACCGCACGATTCCCGGGCCCGCGGGCGACCTCCGCGTGCGGCTCTACCGGCCCGAGGGCGACGGTCCGTTCCCGACTGTCGTGTTCTACCACGGCGGCGGGTTCGTGCTCGGGAGCATCGAGTCCCACGACCTGTTCTGCCGGCACCTCGCGCGGGAGAGCGACTGCGTCGTGATGTCCGTCGACTACCGGCTGGCGCCCGAGCACCCGTTCCCGGCGGCCGTCGAGGACGCCTACGCCGCTGTCGAGTGGGCCGCGGACAGCCCGGACGCGCTCGCGAGCACTGGCGACCTCGCGGTCGTCGGGGACTCCGCTGGCGGGACGCTCGCGGCCGTCGCGGCGCTGATGGCCGCCGAGCGCGACGGCCCCGACATCGACTACCAGTACCTGCTGTATCCGGGCGTCGGCGTCGACGAGGACCAAGCGTCGGTCCGCGAGCACGCCGGCAAGGTGCTCAGCGAGGCCGACCTCTGGTGGTTCCGGGAGTGCTACTACGGTTCCGAGATTCACGAGCGCAACCCCTACGGCGACCCGACGAACGACTGCGACCGCTCGGGGGTCGCGCCCGCGACCGTGCTCACCGCGGGCTTCGACCCGCTCCGCGACGGCGGCCGGCTGTACGCCGACCAGCTCGTCGCCGACGGCGTGTCCACGCGCCGCGTCGAGTACGAGGACATGATTCACGGGTTCGCCACGATGTTCGCGAACCCCGAGCTGGACCGCGCCCACGAGGCGGTCGCGGACGTCGCCGGCGACCTCCGCGAGGCGTTCGACGCGTAGCCGGCGGACCGCCGCGACCGACAGACCTTCAGCGGTTCGCGCGGTACTAGGCGCCCAATGAGCGATGACTTCATCGAGGTCCGCGGGGCCGAGGAGAACAACCTCGACGACCTCGACGTGGAGATTCCACGCGAGGCGCTGAACGTGGTGACCGGCCTCTCCGGGTCGGGGAAGTCGTCGCTGGCCTTCCAGACGATTTACGCCGAGGGCCAGCGCCGCTACATCGAGAGCCTGTCGGCGTACGCCCGGAACTTCCTCGGGCAGATGGACAAGCCCCAAGTCGAGTCCGTCGAGGGGCTGTCGCCGGCCATCAGCATCGACCAGAAGAACGCCGCGAACAACCCCCGCTCGACCGTGGGGACGGTGACGGAACTCCACGACTACCTGCGCCTGCTGTACGCCCGCGTCGGCGTCCCGCACTGCCCGGAGTGCGGCCGCGAGGTCGGCGAGCAGTCCGCCCAGCAGATGGTGCGGCGCATCCTCGAACTCCCCGAGGGCACGAAGGCGAAAATCGCCGCGCCCGTGGTGCGCGACCAGAAGGGCGCGTTCGAGGACCGCTTCGAGGACCTCGTCAGCGAGGGCTACTCCCGGGTGGAGGTCGACGGCGAGGCCTACGACCTCGCGTACGACGACCCGGACCTCGACGAGAACTACGACCACACCGTCGACGTGGTGGTCGACCGCGTGGTCGTCGACGAGGAGAACCGCTCCCGAATCACGGACAGCGTCGAGACCGCGCTGGAGGAGGCCGACGGCGTCCTGAAGGTCGTCGTTCCGGACGCCGACGACGACATCGAACTCGGCGGCGCGACCGCGCGCTCGACGGGCGACCTCGCGGACGACGACGACGAGGACCGGCTGGTCGTGGAGTTCAGCGAGGACCTCGCGTGCACGCACTGCGGCATCGACATCAGCGAAATCGAGACGCGCTCGTTCTCCTTCAACAGCCCGCACGGCGCCTGTCCCGAGTGCGAGGGCATCGGGAACACCAAGGAGGTCAGCGAGGACCTCGTCGTGGTGGACGAGAGCAAGCCCGTCAAGCACGTCTTCGAGGCGTGGAGCTACAACCGCTCGTACTACCAGACGCGGCTGGACTCGGTGGCCGCGCACTTCGGCGTCAGCCTCGACACGCCCTTCGGGGAGTTAGACGAGGACGTGCAGCGGGCGTTCCTCTACGGCACCGACGAGGACGTGGTGTTCGAGCGACAGACGAAAAACGGCACCCGCCGCAAGGAGAAGCCCTTCGAGGGCGTCATCCCGAACCTCGAACGCCGCTACGTCGAGACCGATTCGGAGAGCACCCGCGACCACATCGAGGAGTACATGTCTGTCACGACCTGTCCGGCGTGTGACGGCACCCGCCTCAAGCCCGAGTCGCGCGCGGTGCTCGTGGACGGCACGCCCATCACCGAGGTCAACCGGATGAGCATCGGGGACGCCCTCGACCACTTCGAGGGGATGGAACAGCGCTTCGACGCCCGCGACCGCAAAATCGCCGCGGAGATTCTCAAGGAGATTCGCGCCCGCCTCGGCTTCATGACCGAGGTCGGCCTCGACTACCTTACGCTCGACCGCGAGGCGTCGACGCTCTCGGGCGGCGAGAGCCAGCGCATCCGCCTCGCCACCCAAATCGGCTCCGGGCTCGTCGGCGTCCTCTACGTCCTCGACGAGCCGTCCATCGGCCTCCACCAGCGCGACAACGACCGCCTCCTGAACACCCTCGAAGAGCTCCGCGACCTCGGGAACACGCTCGTCGTCGTCGAGCACGACGAGGAGACGATGCGGCGCGCGGACAACGTCGTGGACATGGGGCCGGGGCCGGGCCGCCACGGCGGCAACGTCGTCGCCAACGGCGACGTCGAGGACCTGATGGCCGCCGAGGACTCCATCACCGGGGACTACCTCGCGGGCCGCAAGCAGATTCCCGTCCCCGACGAGCGCCGCGACTGGGAGGACACGCTCACCATCGAGGGCGCGCGCCAGCACAACCTCCGCGACCTCGACGTCGACCTCCCCGTGGGCGCGTTCACCGCTATCACCGGTGTTTCGGGCTCCGGAAAGTCCACGCTGATGCACGACATCCTCTACAAGGGGCTGGCCCGCGAGATGAACGACAACACGAGCGTGGACCCCGGCGAGCACGACGCCATCGAGGGCGTCGACAACGTCGAGACGGTGCGGCTCATCGACCAGTCCCCCATCGGCCGCACGCCCCGCAGTAATCCGGCGACGTACACGGGCGTCTTCGACTACATCCGCGAGAAGTTCGCGGACACGAAGCTCGCGAAACAGCGCGGCTACGAGAAGGGCCGGTTCTCGTTCAACGTCAAGGGCGGGCGCTGCGAGGCCTGCGGCGGGCAGGGCACCCAGAAGATCGAGATGAACTTCCTCTCTGACGTGCACGTCCCCTGCGAGGAGTGCGGCGGCGACCGCTACAACGACGAGACGCTGGACGTGACGTTCAAGGACGCGACCATCGCGGACGTGCTCGACATGAGCGTCGAGGAGGCCTACGAGTTCTTCGAGGCGGACAGCCGGCTCGGCCGCCGCCTCAAACTGTTGATGGACGTGGGCCTCGACTACATGAAGCTCGGCCAGCCCTCCACCACCCTCTCGGGCGGTGAGGCCCAGCGCGTCAAGCTCGCCGAGGAACTCGGGAAGAAGGACTCCGGGGACACCCTCTACCTGCTCGACGAGCCGACGACGGGCCTCCACAGCGCCGACGAGCGCAAGCTCATCGAGGTGCTCCAGCGGCTCACCGACCGCGGCAACACCGTCGTCGTCATCGAGCACGAGCTCGACCTCGTGAAGAACGCCGACCACGTCGTCGACCTCGGCCCTGAGGGCGGCGAGCACGGCGGCGACCTCGTGGCCGCCGGCACGCCCGAGGAGGTCGCGCGGAACGACGACAGCCACACCGGCCGCTACCTCCGCGACGAGCTCCCGCGCGTGGACCTCGACGGCCCCCGAAGCGACCGCGAGCAGCCCGCCGTCGACGACCAGCCCGCGCCCGCGCAGGACTGACGCCGGTAGCGCGCCGCGAACCCGGTGACGCGGGGGTTACTCGTTCGGGCGCGACTCGCCGGTGTCCGGACGTTCTTTTCCCGGTAGCACCACCTAGGTGGTGTGAGCGAACAGACGAAAGCGGACTACGTGGACGACGTCGAAGTGAACGACGACTGGGACGACCACCCGACCGACGAGGAGCTCGACGAGGCCGTCGAGAGCCTCGAAGCCAGCGGGTTCGACGTCGAAGTCGTCGCGGACGCCGACGCCGCCCTCGACGTGCTCGTCGACCAGATTCCGTCGGGCGCGTCCGTGATGAACGGCCACTCCACGACCCTCGAAGAGGTCGGGTTCGACGACTACCTCAACGAGGGCGACCACGACTGGGAGAACCTCGCCGCCGAAATCTGGAGCATCGACGACGACGAGGAGCGCGACGCCGCCCGCCGCGAGGCGCAGACGGCCGACTACTTCCTCGGCAGCGCGAACGGCATCGCCCGCGAGGAGGGCGCGCTCGTCGCCGCCGATCTCTCCGGGAGCCGCATCGGCGCGTACCCCTTCGCCGCCAAGCACCTCCTGCTGGTCGCCGGCGTCAACAAGGTCGTCGAGGACGTCGAGGCCGCCCGCGAGCGCCTCCACGACTACGCCTACGAGTTCGAGAACGAGCGCGCCCAAGAGGCCTACGGCGTCGAGAGCTACCCCTCCAAGGAGCTCGTCTACCGACAGGAGGGCACCGAGGGCCGCACGACCATCGTGCTCGTCGAGGAGACGCTCGGCTACTAAGCGAAGCCCCTTTTCTGTCTCGCGCCGTAGGCGACGCCAATGTACGACTTCGCGGTCGTCGGCGTCGGCCCCGCCGGCGCGCGGTTCGCGCGCCGCGCGGCCGAACGCGGCCACGACGTGGTCGCCTTCGAGCAGGGCGAGCTCGGGAAGCCGCTGGCGTGCTCCGGGCACGTCAGCCTCGACGTCTGGGAGTACGTTCCGGACGACGCCCGCGAGGAGCTCTTCCAGAACGAGATTCGGGGCGCGCGCTTCCACCTCGGCGGCGCCGACTCTGAAGCCTACCCCTTCTACAAGGACGAACCGATTTCCAACGCCGTCGACCGCGTACAACTGGACAAGGTGCTGGCGGACGCCGCCCGCGACGCGGGCGCCGACGTGCGCGAACAGCACACCGTCACGGGCGTCGCGGAGTTCAACGACCGCGTGGAACTCACGGTTCGGGGCCCCGACGGCGAGTTCGACGTGGCCGCGAAGATGGTCGCGGGCAGCGACGGCCCGCGCTCGCGGGTGCGGGACGCCCTCGGCCTCCCGGAGCCCGACGAGTTCCTGCACGGCGCGCTCGCGTTCGACCCCGAGCCCGACCACGAGAGCTTCGTGGACGTCCACCTCACCGTCCCGGAGTTCTTCGCGTGGCGCATCCCCCGGGGCGAGGGCGGCGTCGAGTACGGGCTCGCGGCCGCGCCCGGCGAGGACGTGCCCGGCCTGTTCGACGCGCTCGTCGACGACTACGGCGTCGAAATCGAGCACCGGTGTTCGGGCGTCATCCCCATCGGCCCGCCCGACACCGTCACGAGCACCCGGGGGTTCCTGCTGGGGGACGCCGCCGGCCAGACGAAGCCGTTCACCGGCGGCGGCATCCTCTACGGGATGACCGCCGCGGACTGCGCCGCCCGCGAAATCGACCCCGACCGCCCCACGACGCTGACCGCCTACGAGGACGCGTGGCGCGGGGAACTCGGCCGCGACATCAAACTGGGCCACCTCGTCCGCAGGGGGTACTCCGCGCCCCGGCCGATTCAGCGCGCGGGGATGCGGCTGTTCGAGGGCGAAATCGGCGTTCACATGGACGAGCCCACGAGCCTCTTCTCCGCCGAGCAGTTACGGGCGCTACTTCGCTGACTCGTCGTAGGTCGGGATGCGAGCCGACCGACCCGTGCAGTCCACGAACGGCAACTCGGAAACCTCCGCGGCCGCCTCGCCGTCCCCGGTCTCGACGGCCACGTCGCCGTCGTTGAGGTCGTAGTCCACGTCGGCGAACGCGATTGGCTCCTCGCGCAGCGGGCTGACGGCCGCGCGCGTGACCTCGCCCACGTCGTCGCCGTCCTGCGTGACCGTCGCGCCCATCTCGGGAAGTTCCTCGGCGACGAGGCCGACGAGCCGGCTGCTCGGCCGGCCGCGGTTCTTCACCTTCGAGACGACCTCCTGCCCGACGAAACACCCCTTCTCGTAGTCGACGGCGTTGTCGAGGCCGAGCACGTTCGGGACGCGGCCCCGTAGCTCGGTCTCGAACAGCGGCGTGCCCGCTTCCAAGGTGAGCGTCTCCCACGTCCGCCGGCCGAACGGCGTGGCGTTCAGCCCGCGGATGACCAGCGTCTCGAAGACGGGGTCGGCGTCGGCCGCCGCGCAGACGACGAGGTAGCCCTCCTCGCCCGCGAGGTCGTCGTCGCGGATGACGGTGACGCCCTCCTCCATGGAGCCGCGCACGAACGTCAGCGGCTCCTCGGGCGGGCTCGCGCCGCCGAGCACGCTCGCTATCTTCTCGGTCGCCTTCGGGCCGTGCGCGCCGAACACGCCGAAGTCGTCGGTCGCGTACTCCACGTCCACGTCTTGGACGAACGTCCGCTCGCTCCACTCCTCGGCGACGGCCTCGCCCTCCCCGGCGGGGAGGAACACGAGCAGGCTGTCGCCGGTGGCGAACGCGTAGCAGTCCACGCGAATCCGGCCCTGCGGGTCCAGAAGCAGCGCGTACGTCCCCTCGCCGTCAGACGTGGGGACGCGGTTCGTCACGGTGTCGTCGACGAACTCGTGGCGGTCCTCGCCCGTGACGACGACCACGTCGAAGGCGTGCTCGGTGACGCCGACGACGTTGCGCACCGCGCGGTGCGTGCGCTCGGGGCGGCCGTACTCCTCGGGGAGCGCGCGGCCCGCGACCTCGCGGAACGACGCGCCGTGGTCCTCGTGGCGGTCCCTGACGACTGTCATTACGCGGGGAGTCGGTGCTCGCGCGGGTAAACCCACCGGGTTCCGGCACTCTCAGAAGCCGATGCGCCGCCGGAGTTCGTCCAGAATCGAGGGGTCGTCGGTCTCGTCGCCGTCCGGGAAGACGCGGTCGTCCGCGCGGAAGACGGTGCGGCCGTCGGATTCCTCGGCGTCGATGAGGCCGTCCGCCTTCAGCGACCCGAGCGCGTCCTCCAGCTCGTCGATGCTCGCGTCGACGTGCGAGCGCAACTCGAACAGCGTCATCCCCTCGCCCGGCCGGTCGACGAGCGCGTCGAGCACCGCCACCTCCGCCTCCGGCCGGTCACGATACTCGGGCTTGACGTGCATGCGTGGACCGACGACAGCCGGCGCCTTAGCAGTATCCCCGAGCGGTAGTCTTTTGCCGCTGGCTCGGATACTGCCGTCCTAATGGGTCTCAGGTGCTCCCTGCTCGGACACGACTACGGCGAGGCGTTCGTCGAGCGGGACCGCGAGGAGCGCGGCGACGAAGTGGTCGTGACCGAACGCGAGCTCAAGGAGTGCGCGCGGTGCGGCTCCGAGAAGGTCACCACGGAGAACACGGAGGTGCGCTCGCTCCAGCCCGACGAGGACGACGCCGCCCCGGAGCCCGAGCCGGCCGACGAGCCGGCGAGCGACCCGGCGGGCGGCGACGCGGGCTCGGCGGGCGGCGCGTTCACGTCCGCCTCGGACGCCATCGAGCAGGCCGAAGCCGGGATGGAGACCGGCGACGCGCTCGCGGACGAGCCCGACGAGGACGACGCCGTCATCCTCGACGACGACGCCGGCGACGAGCCGGGCAGCGACCAGTGGGACGAGCCCGCCGAACCGGAGGCCGACCCCGACCCCGAGCCTGTCGAGGACGACGCCGAGGTCGTGGACGCCGGCCCCACCGGGGAGGCGGAGCCGGCGGCGGGCTCCGAGTTCGCCGAGCAGTCCGAGTCCGAGTCGGCGTCCGCGCCGGAGGCCGACCGCGAGCGCGGCGAGTGGCCGGACGCCGACGGCGAGGACGAGGGCTTCGACGCCACCGAGACCGTCGACGCCGACGCGGAGCTGACCGCCACAGACGCCGAGGAATCGACGTTCGAGTTCGGGGACGACGGCGGCGTCGCCGCCGACACCGGGTTCACGAGCGCCGGCCCCGTCGAGACCGACGAGCCCGCCGACGAACTCGACTTCACGCTGTACTGTCCCGAGTGCGGGTTCGAGCGCTCGGCCGCCGGCTCCAGCCTGCGCGCCGGCGACATCTGTCCGGAGTGCCAGCGCGGCTACTTGGCCGAAGACCGGTGACGAAGCCGTTAAACCCCTCGCTGTCCTTCTCGCGTTCATGAAAGAGTACAAGATGCGACGCGGCGAGTACCTCGAGGAGCGGATGCCCGACCTCCTGGCGGAAGTCGAGGACTACTTCGGCGAGGTCTCGGACACCGAGGCGTACAAGGGCAGCGACCTCTACGTCGTCGAGGACCCCGACAACCCCGTGTTCGAGCGCGTCACCGCGGGCGCCGTCGAATACTCCGGGAAGAAGGACAAGCTCGCCGTCGACTTCGAGGAACGCCCCGCCGAGGAGGTCATCGCCGACGGGGACGCGGAAGCGGCCGCCGACGCCGTCGACGCGAAAAACGACTTCCTGCTCGAAGCGACCGGCCGGGACGCCAAGTCCCGCCGCGACTCGATGAAGCGCGCCGTCGAGGACGACGCCGACGCCCCCGACGACGTCGCGTAATCCGGCATCTCGATTCTCCGAGTTCTATCTGCCCCGAGCGACGGCTCAGCGACGGTTGAGTTTCGTGCGGCTAATCGCGAGGCCGTTCGGCACGACGATGAGCTGGTCGTCGCCCTTCTGGACGATGTCGCCGCCGACCTCTTGGGCGACCTGCCGGAGCTCGTCGACGACGTGTTCGACCGTGCGGTCCTCCGTGCGGAGGCGCGTGATGTCCGCGATGACCACGTCCCCGTCGTAGACGGCGTCCTTGATGGCGATGACGTCCTCCTGCCCGTCGATTTCAGCGATGTGGACGGTAACGCTCGCTTCGCCGCCGTCGGTGTCGAAGTCGTCGACGTCTAGTTCGACGTAATCCTCGGTGGAACTGCCGTTCCCGCCGAGAATCTTGTCCATGAAGCCCATGGCGGAAAGAGGGGGTCGCCGCGGGCATAGTTCTTGCGTCAGACGCGGCACTCAGTCGGCGTCCGCCAGCGCTTCCACGTCGTCGGCCCACGCCTCGTAGCCGCCGGCCATGCTCGCAACGTCGTCGGCGTTCCCGTACTCCTCGACGAGGCGCGCGGCCTGCACGGAGGTCTGGCCGACGTAACAGTAGACGACGACCTCGTCGCTCCAGTCGCGCTCCGCGACCACGTCTTCGAGTTCTTCGGCGGTGAGGTGCTCGGCGCCCGGGAGGTGGCCGTCCTCGTAAGCGTCGGCCTCCCGGATGTCCACGAGGTCGAAGTCGTCGTCGCCGGCGGCGAGGCGCTCGCGGACGGCCTCGGGGGCGACGGTGTCGACGTCCTCGCTCATTGCTTCTCGAGGTAGATGCGGTAGACGCCGTCGCCGCTGCGCCAGACGCGGGCGTCGGCGTCGTCGCCGACGGCTCGCGGGACGTTCTCCGTACAGGGGACGTGGTCGGTCTCCTGCACGAGGAGGTCGCCCGCGTCGAGGCCCTGCAGGCCCTTCTTCGCCTCGACCTGCGGGTACGGGCAGACCTCCCCCATCATGTCTTGGACCTCGTCGGCCTGCTCGAACAGCGACTCGGCTTCTTCGTCGGACAGTTCGTCGGGCGCGTCGGTGACGTCGTCGATGGATGGCATTGGTGTGGTAGTGTAGTGAGTGGTTGGCGGGCGGTTCAGATGGCGCAGCCGACTTCGCGGTAGATCCAGTGGGTCATCACGTAGACGCCGAGCACGATGCCGGCGGCCGCGATGAACGAGTGCACGGAGAGCTCGGCGATGCCGGAGTAGATGTTCCCGATGTTGCAACCTGGGGCGAGCCGGGAGCCCGCGCCCATCAGGAAGCCGCCGACGACCGCGTTCGGGAGGCGGCGGCGCTTGGGCACGCGAATCGAGAAGTCGCCGCTCCACGCGGCCGCGAGGCCGGCGCCGAGGATGACGAACCCGATCATCACCATGTCCGTGGTGACGCCGACGCCCGCGCCGCGGAAGAGGATGGCGCCCCAATACTCGAAGCTCCCGGCGTCCACGCCGACCTGCGAGAGCAGGTAGCCCGTCCAGCGGGCTTCCGGCCCGGTGACGCCGACGATGGAGACCTGCGTGAACCACAGCACGGCGACCGCGGTGATGCCGAGCGCGGCGGTCCGCGGGTCCCACGGGCGCTTGCTGGACGCGAGCGGCGTCCGCCACGCCTCGACGAGCCCGTCGACGTACTGGCGGGTGCCGGCGGCGAACTGGCGCGCGCCGACGACCGGCGCGAGCAGCACCGACGGCTGAACGGACGCGACGGTCGCGCGCTCCTCGGGCTCGCCCTTCGTCTTGCCGCGGCCGACCAGCGTCGCGTAGACGAGCGTGACGCCGGCGGCGACCAGCAGCGCGAGCAGGCCCGCGGGAATCGGCGAGATGGTGAAGAGGCTGACGCCCTCGCCGAACTGCAGGGGGCCGAAGTACGTGCTCTGGAGCGTCGGGAACGCGACGGTGAACACCGCGTAGCCGACGCCCATGAACGCGAGCGTGAGCCAGAACTGGAGGTAGCCCTCGCCGGCGCGGTACAGCGTCCCGCTGGCGCAGCCACCGGCGTAGGTCATCCCGATGCCGAAGACGAAGCCGCCGAGGAGGCCGGTCAAGCCCCATGCCGGCGTCCAGAACCCTTGGTAGTATCCGAGCTGGTAGGCGATGCCCCAGAACACCATCGTGAGGAGGGTCGCCGCGAGCACGCCCTTCGTCACCCGGGAGTCCTTGTACGCGAAGAAGTCCCGGAAGGCGTTCACGAAGCAGAATCGGCCCTTCTGCAGGAACGCGCCGAGGCCGAGTCCGACGACCGCTGCCACGAGCAGACTGTTCACGGTGTCTCACGTACACGCCCTCGGCGAAGTTAACGCGCGTCCAATCGGGAAGCGCTGCCCGAGGGCACGACGCCGAAAAACAGCCCAAAGAGCGGCTGTGGGTGCCCGTTCTCGCCGATTCGGGAGTTCGGCAGTCGCGCGGTCGTCCGGGACGCCGGCAAATACCGCTCCCTCCGGGCGCCGGACTGCCGGAGGACCGGGGCTTATTTCGCCGGAGGGACTCGGTTCGCGCGTGACCTTCAGCATCTGCGTCCGCGAACCCTACGAGGACGAAGCCGGCGACCAGCAGTACCGCTTCGGCGTCGCCATCACCACGCGGCTGCCCGCGGTCGGCGTGCCCTGTCCGCACGTCAACGAGCACGGCGCGGTCGCCACGCAGAGCCTCACGAACGAGCGCCTCGGGTCGAAAGGCGTCGAGTACCTCGCCGACGGCCTCGGCATCGAGGACGCCCTGCAGGGCCTGCTGAACGCCGACGACGGCAGCCCGACCCGACAGCTCCACGGCGTCTCTCGGGACGGCGCGTTCACGTTCTCCGGCGACGAGTGCAGCGGCTGGTACGGCCACACCAGCGGCGACAACTACACCGTCGCCGGCAACCTCCTCGTCGGCGACGCCGTCGTCGACCGCACCGCCGCCAAGTACGAGGACGTGGCGTTCGGCGACGAACCGCTCGCCAAGCGCCTCGTGGACGCCCTCGGCGCGGGGCAGGCCGCCGGCGGCGACAAGCGCGAGGAACTCACGGTCCAGAGCGCGGCCGTCAGGGTCGTGGACACGGGCGCCGAGGACCAGCCGTACTACGACGACCTCCGCGTGGACGCCAGCGAAGACCCCATCGTGGACCTCCGGGAGACCTACCGGCTCGCAAAACAGGGCTACGAGGACGCCCTCGAACGCTACGAGGACGAGGACGAGGCAGACGAGAACGAAGACGACAGCGAGTGACTAGACGGTGAACTCGTAGAGCTCGTCGCCGACGTGGTGGAGGTTCTGGACGACTTTCCCGGAGTCGCCGACCATGTCGTCGCCGTCCGCGAGCGCGCGCCCGACCGCCAGCGCCTTCCCGTGGTTCTCCTCTTCGATGACGACGAGGTCGCCGTCCTCGATGCCGGCGTCGGCCTCGGTGATGCCGGGACGCATGATGTCCGCGCCGTCGCTGACGAACGAGATGGCGCCCGCGTCCACGGTGACGACGCCCGTCGCGGGGTCGAACTCGTTGGCGCCCTGCACGGTGACGAACGGCTCGCCCTCCGGGTACCAGACGAGCGGCTCGCCGTCGACGAGCACCACGTCGAAGTCCTCGTCGGCTATCTCCACGAGTTCGAACGAGTCCGCGTCCAGTTCGACGCTGAGCCCCTCGCGGAGCGCGTCCGCGATGTCGCGCACGGCGTCGCTCCGCAGGTGGTGACGAGAGGACACTTCCATACCGTGGGTTCGGGCGGCTCCACGCTTAAAACCGCCGCTCCGCCACGGGGCGCCCGGCCCAATCGCTAAGTGCGCGGGCGCGCAACCACCGCGTATGTTGGGCTCCGGGGACGAGTCCGTCTCCTGTATCGCCTGCGGGGCGTCCGTGCCCCGCGAGGACGCCCGCGAGTACGACAAGCACGGCGACCGCTGGGACCGCGACGGCAAGCGCTTCGAGCACCTCTGCAAGCCCTGTTTCCGCGACCTCGCCAAGCAGCCCCGGCGCGGCCTCGAAGCCAGCCTCGAAGCCGCCGGCGCCGGCCGCGTCGACGACGCGGAGTTCCTCTCGCGCTTCCTCGACGCCAGCGGCGAGGAGCAGCCCGGCCGCGAGTAGCCGTGGCGACACGCCTAACTGCGGACGCCGGCTACACCGTAGTATGTCAAACGACGCAGAGGCGGCGCAGGGGTCCATCGAGGACCAAGGGCCCGTGGAGATTTCCCCGGAGCTCGCCCGCCAGATAGAGAACAAGCGCGACGACCTCTTGGAGAAGTTCGAACTCCACGACGGCTTCGCGCCCGAAGTCATCGAGGAGGCCGAGCAGCGCATCGAGGACGTCCAAGCCGAGATTCAAGAGGAGGTCGAGGAGCGCGCGGACATGCGCCCGCTCCCGACGTGGACGACCGACCCCGTGGACGCCCAAGACTTCGACGACGCCATCAGCGTCCTCGAACGCGACGACGAGTACGTCGTCTGGGTGCACATCGCGGACGTCACCCACTACGTCCACCCCGGCTCGGAGATGTGGGACGCCGCGATGGACCGCGGGAACACCATCTACCTCCCCGGGTACACGATTCACATGCTCCCGCCGGTGCTCGCCGAGACCGTCTGCTCGCTGGTCCCCAACGAGGACCGCCTCGCGCACACCGTCGAGATGCACCTCGACAAGGACGACCTCTCCTACCAGAACATCGAGATTTACAAGTCCGTCATCCACAGCGACGAGCGGCTCACGTACAAGGAGACGGAAGCCCGCCTCGACGACGAGGACGCGCCGCTCCACGACGAAATCTCGCTCGTGTTCGAGCTCGCCGACCAGATGCACGAACAGCGCAAGGCCGAGGGCAGCCTCGTGTTGAACCCCCGGCGGGACCGCGCGCACACCATCATCGAGGAGTGCATGCTGAAGGCGAACAAGGCGGTTACGCACGAACTCATGTGGAACCGCGGCGTCGAAGCGATGTACCGCGTCCACCCCCAGCCCTCCCCCGACGAGTGGGACGACGCGCTCCGCGAGATTCAGGAACTCGACGGCGTCTCCATCCCCGGCGACTCGTGGGACGACCCCCGGAACGCCGTCAACGCCACCCTTGAGGAGGCCCCCGAGCGCCAACTCGGGAAGATTCAGTGGGCGGTGATGAAGGTGATGCCGCGCGCCCGCTACATGAACGACCCGTTCGGCGGCCACCACGCGCTCAACTTCGAAATCTACGGCCACTTCACCAGCCCCATCCGCCGGATGAGCGACCTCGTCAACCACTGGATCGTCTACCAGAACGACGTCCCCGAGAACCTCGTGGAGCTGTGCGACCACGCCAGCGACCAACAGCAGGCCGGCGAAGCCGCCGAGCGCGAGTACCGCGACTTCCTCGAAGAGATCGGCCTCGACCCCGACGCCGTCAACAACCGCGGCGTCGAAGTCGTCGAGGAAGACGACGCATAGCGTCGCTTCGACGACTCGACTGTACGGCGCTCTCTGATTGTTGGGTTGTAGACGAAGGAACGAGCAACTGACCGAGCTCTTCTCCGGGAGAAGTTTAACACGACCGCCTCACGCTGGTTGGCTTGTATGGACGACGTAGCGGTCTTCGAGAGCGTGCTGCGGGAGTTACACGAGGACGTGCAGGCGTACCCGTTTCACTACGGTAACGAGCATCCGATAACGCCCGAACTCTACGCTAGACTTCGGTCCCAGCTCTCACCGGCGACAGTGCCGCTGGACTACCGGCGAGACCACAGCGACAACTCGCAGTGGCGAAACAGGGACCTGTTTGAGCGCGTCGACTGCGAGCAACGAGTGCCACGCGTTCGTCCCGAAGTCGAGTTCTTCCACGACGGATCGCGGTGGAAGGGTAGCAAGCGCGACTACGACTTGGCCGTCTTCGAGCCGGAGGCCTCGCTCGTCATGCAGGGGAAAAAGCAGGGCGTCGGAAATTTCGTGGATACGGAGACATCACTCTCGGTCCTCTGCGAAATTAAGCACTCGCTGAACATGAGCGGGCGGTTCCGGGACGGTGCGGAGGCAGACATTCGGGCGCTCACGGAGTTCCCGGGAAACGTCGATGTTCGGTACTTCGTCTTCCTCGATTGGTGGCCACTCGACGGCCACGGAAACCGGACGTTCCGTTCGGACTTGGCAGACTTGCGGGACCGCCTACCGGACTTGGACGAACCCACTCACGTGGCGTACCTCCCGCGGCAAGGTGACATCGAGTTCGCTCGGTCACTCGACGAACAGTAGAAACGCCGCACGCTCGAACGACGGCGAACAAGCGCGTCGCTCGTCGCGTTGGTTTCAGAGACGTAGAATCGCGGGGATGTTTGCGAGCGTAGCGAGCGAACAGTCAGCGAGGAAACGACGGCGCGAATGAAGTGAGCGGAGGAATGGACTCGCTGGGATTTGAACCCAGGGCCTCTTCCTTGCGAAGGAAGCGATCTACCACTGATCTACGAGCCCGCACCCAATTGAAGTCGACCGACGTATTTCAGACTTCTGTTTCGCGGTCCGCGCGCGAACGCCTCACGAACGACGAACGCCTCGCTGAGCCACGGCTGGGCGGTCGGGAATAAGTGAGGAGTGTGCGTGTGACAGCCCGCGTCAGTCTTCGAGGACGATCTCGATGCTGACTTCGTTGGGAACCTGAATCCGCATCAGCTGGCGGAGCGCGCGTTCGTCCGCATCGATGTCGATGAGACGCTTGTGGACGCGCATCTCCCAGTGCTCCCACGTGGCCGTCCCTTCGCCGTCGGGGGACTTCCGCGAGGGGACTTCGAGAGTCTTCGTCGGGAGCGGGACCGGCCCACTGAGCTTCACGCCGGTCTTGTCCGCGATTTCCCGGACGTCGTCGCAGATGTCGTCGAGGTCGTCGGGATTGACGCCGGCGAGACGAACGCGTGCCTGCTGCATGGATTAGGCTTCGTTGACGTCCAGGACCTTGCCGGCGGCGATGGTCTGACCCATGTCGCGGACGGCGAACGAGCCCAGCTCCGGAATCTCGGAGGACGGCTCGATGCTGAGGGGCTTCTGCGGGCGCACGGTGACGACCGCAGCGTCGCCGGACTGGATGAAGTCCGGGTTCTCCTCCTGCGTCTCGCCGGAGGACGGGTCCATCTTCTTGTCGATGGACTCGATGGTACACGCGACCTGCGCCGTGTGGGCGTGGAAGACCGGCGTGTAGCCCGCCGTGATCACGGACGGGTGCTGCATCACGACGACCTGCGCCGTGAACGTCTCGGCGACCGTCGGCGGGTCGTCGGCGGGACCACAGACGTCACCGCGACGGATGTCGTCCTTGCCGATGCCGCGGACGTTGAACCCGACGTTGTCACCGGGCTCGGCGTTCGGCACCTCTTCGTGGTGCATCTCGATGGTCTTGACCTCGCCACCGACGTCAGACGGCTGGAAGCTGACGTTGTCGCCCGTGTTCATCACACCGGTCTCGATACGTCCGACGGGGACGGTACCGATGCCGGAGATGGTGTAGACGTCCTGAATCGGGAGGCGGAGGTCCGTGTCCGTCGGCGGCGACGGCTCCGGGAGGTCGTTGAGGGCCTCCAGCAGCGTCGGGCCGTCGTACCACGGGGTGTTCTCGGAGTGCTCGGAGACGTTGTCGCCCTCGAAGGCGGACGTCGCGATGAACGAGGCGTCCTCCGTGGCGAAGCCGACCTGACCGAACAGGTCCTTCACGTCGGAGACGACCTGGTTGTACTTGGACTCGTCGTAGTCGACGATGTCCATCTTGTTGACAGCGACGATGAGCTCGTCGATGCCGAGCGTCCGCGAGAGGAACACGTGCTCGCGGGTCTGGGGCGCCACACCGTCGTCGGCGGCGACGACGAGGACGGCGTTGTCCGCCTGGGACGCGCCCGTAATCATGTTCTTCACGAAGTCGCGGTGGCCAGGACAGTCGACGATGGTGAATTCGTACTCGTCGGTACTGAACTCCTGGTGGGCGATGTCGATGGTGACCCCGCGCTCACGCTCTTCGGCGAGGTTGTCCATGACGTAGGCGAACTCGAAGCCGCCCTTGCCCTTCTCCTCGGCTTCTTCTTTGTGCTGTTCGATGACGTGCTCGGGAACGCTCCCCGTTTCGTAGAGGAGGCGCCCGACCATCGTGCTCTTGCCGTGGTCGACGTGGCCGATGACGGCCAGGTTCTGGTGTCGTTCGTCGCTCATTGTCTAGTATCGCGCGAAAGGCGCGCTCTGTGGGAATCATTCGGCAGTTCGCACTAAAACCATTTCGGTACGCACTCAGCGCCACCCCACCGCCGTCCCGGGGTTTGTGACAACACGTCACACGAATCGCGGTCGCCCGGCTACGACAGCCGGTCGACGTCGCTCAGCACCGCGGTCGCCGTCTCGGGGCCGCCCGCCCCTCGCCCGGAGAGGTTCAGGCGGCCGGCGTGCTCGGTCTCCAACTGCACGATGTTCATCGTCCCGGACACCGCCAGCGTGTGGTTCTCGGGGACGAGCCGCGGCCCCACGCGGGCGCCGTCCTCGGTCACCTCGCCGATGAGTCGAACCGTCCGGCCGTCCTCGGCGGCTAGTTCCAGCGCCGACGGCGGCACGTCCGTGATGCCGTCGACCTCCACGTCGTCCAGTGAGTAGCCGCCGCCGTGGATGACGTTCGCCAGAATCGCGCACTTCAGCGCCGCGTCGGTCCCCTCCACGTCGAACGTCGGGTCGGCTTCCGCGACGCCGAGGTCTTGGGCCTCCGCGAGCACGTGCTCGTAGTCGAGGCCGTCGGTCGCCATCCGCGTCAGGATGAAGTTCGCCGTGCCGTTGAGCACGCCGCGCGCGGCCGTCACGCGCTCGGCGCCGATGCCGTCGATTGTCGACAGCGCCGGGATGGCGCCCGCGACCGTCGCCTCGAATCGAATCGACCCCGCGCTGTCGTCCGCGAGCGCCCGGAGGTCGTCGTAGCGCTCCGCCACGGGGCCCTTGTTGGCGAGCACGGCGTGGCGGTCGCTCTCCAAGGCCGCGCGCACGTGCTCGAAGCCCGGATGGGCGTCCCCGAGCGTCGTCGGCGTCGCCTCCACGAGCGCGTCGTACTCCGCGCCGAGCGCGTCTGCGGGGTCGTCCTCGCCGACGCGCCCCACGTCGTCTTTGTGCGCCAGCGCCCCCTCGACGTCGATGCCGTCGGGGTCGACGACGGCGCTCGTCGAGTCCGCGAACGCCGTCACCGAGTGCCCGTACTCGGCGGCGAGCTCCGCGACCGAGCGCCCCACGTCGCCGGCGCCGATGACTGCCAGTCTCATAGCTCCCCCACGAGCGGCTCCACGACGGAGAGGTCTTTCTGCGCCGCCACGTCCCGCACCTGTTTGAGCGCGCGCTCGGTGCTCCCGGACTCGATTGCCAGCCGGACGCGAGCGCTGGAGACGTCCTCGGTCCCCTGCTCGGTGGTCAGCGAGAAGTCCGCGACCGTCGCGCTCCCGCAGTCCTCCAGTTCCGCGAGCGTGTCCGAGAGGTCCGTGTCCACGAGGTCGCCGACCAGCAGGACGCTGAGCGCCTCCCCGTACCGCTCCGAGTCCGCCTGAATGATGGTGACGCCGGCGTCACGGAGCGCGTCGACGATGTGCTCGAAGCGGTCTGGCGAGCACTCCAAGTCGACCTCCACGGGGATGTAGCCCCGCGGGGTCAGCGACCCGCGCTCGTGGAAGATGGAGAGGAGGTTCCCGCCGTTGTCCGCGATGGGGGACAGCGCGCGCAACAGCTCCCCGGGCTCGTCGACGAGCTCCAGCCGGAGCGTGTGCGCGCGGTCCTCGGCCTCGCTCATGGTCTCCCCCCCGTCGGCGACGCCCCGGCTGTTGTTGTCGGCTGCGAGCGCGAACGCTGTCGCTCCGTGCCGATACCACGCCGGGCGCGTCTGCCTGCGTGCATACACTCTCACTCGGGGACGTTCGCGCTATAAGCCTTCGGCCCGCACAAATCCTACCGACAGCTGGTCGCAGGGCTGTGCGTCGCCGGCGAAACGAGTGGGACCGAGCTGTAGATAGCGAGCATACGCGCGGCGGAGCCGCGCGTTTCACCGTGCGAGCGAGCGAAGCGAGTGAGCGCGGGACGTTTTTAGCGTCCTTCCGAGCACAGCGAGGAAGGGCACGGGAGAGCGTCGCTCTCCCGGCGTAGCTTTTTGCGAGGAGCGGTGCGCGAGCGGAGCGAGCGCACCCGACGAAGTAAAAAGGTACTTAGAAGTAGTCGATCTGCTCGGGCAGCTCGGTCTTCATGCCCTTGCGCTCTCGAATCTGCTTGATGATTTCCGGCTGGAGGTTGTCGGCCATGACGCGGAAGCCGGCGTTCTCCGTGTTCCACGACGCGCGGCCCTCGGTCGCGGAGCGGATGTCGCTGGAGAAGCCGATCATCTCCTCGACGGGCGCGATGCCCTCGACGACCATCATGCCGCCCTCTTGGTACATGTCGTCGACGCGGCCGCGGCGTCCCTGAATCTCGCCGGACGCGGCGCCCATGTGCTCGGAGGGGACGTCGATGCGGACGTCCTGAATCGGCTCCAGCAGGCGAATCTCGGCGTCCATGAGGCCGCGGTGGACGGCGTCGCGGACGGCCGGGATGACCTGCGCGGGGCCGCGGTGGATGGCGTCCTCGTGGAGGCGGGCGTCGTGGAGGCGGATGAGCGCGCCCTCGACGGGCTCGGCGGCCAGCGGACCGTCACCGAGCGCCTCTTCGAGGCCCTCGACGACGAGCTCCATCGTCTCGTTGAGGTGCTGGATACCCTTCGTGTCGTCGATGAAGATGTTCTTCCCGATGATGTTCTCGACGTTCTGGGAGGTGTCCTTCTCCATGCCGGCGTCCTGGAGCGTTTCGCGGCGCTCCTGCTCGGGCATGTCCATCGTGACGTTGCCGAGGCGGAGCTGTTCGAGGACGTCGTCGTCGAGCTGCTCGATGGTGATGTAGAACTTGTTGTGGCGGTTCGGGGAGACGCCCTCGACCTCGCGGGAGTCGCTGGTCGGGGACTCCCGGAAGACGACGATTGGCTCACCGGTGTTGACGGGGATGCCCTGATTGCGCTCGATGCGCTGGGTGATGACCTCGAGGTGGAGCTCGCCCTGCCCGGAGATGAGGTGCTCGCCCGTGTCCTCGTTGATCTCGATCTGGATGGTCGGGTCCTCCTTGGCGACCTGCTGGAGCGTCTCGATGAGCTTCGGCAGGTCGTCCATGTTCTGCGCCTCGACGGACTTCGTGATGACCGGCTCCGAGATGTGCTCGATGGACTCGAACGGCGTCATCTCGACGCTGGAGACGGTCGACCCGGCGATGGCGTCCTTGAGGCCGGTGACGGCGGCGATGTTCCCGGCGGGGACTTCGTCGACTTCCTCGCGCTCGCCGCCCATGTAGATGCCGACGCTCTGGATGCGGTTCTTGCCCGCGGTCCCGGAGACGTACAGCTCTTGGCCCTTCTCCAGCGTGCCGGAGAAGACGCGGCCCGCGGCGATTTCGCCGGCGTGGGGGTCGATACCGATGTCGGTGACCATCAGGACGACCTCGCCGTCCTCGTTGACCATCCGCATCGTGTCCGCGATTTCGGACTCCGCGTCGCCGCGCCAGATCCGCGGGATGCGGTGGGGCTGGGCTTCGATGGGGTCGGGGAAGTGCTCACACACCATGTCGAGGACGACGTCCGACAGGGGCGTGCGCTCGTGGAGCTCTTGGCGCTTGTCGGCGCGTTCGAGTTCCATGATGTCGCCGAAGTCCATGCCGGTGCGCTGCATCGACGGCATCGAGACGCCCCACTTGTAGAGCGCGGAGCCGAAGCCGACGGTGCCGCCCTCGACGGAGACCGTCCAGTCCTCGGTGATGTCGTCCATCTCCTCGGTCATCCCGCGGATGAGCTCGTTGACCTCGCGGATGACGCTCAGGAGCCGCTCCTGCATCTCCTCGGGGCCCTCCTGCAGTTCGGAGATGAGGCGGTCAACCTTGTTGATGAACAGCGTCGGCTTGACGCCCTCGCGCAGCGCCTGCCGGAGCACCGTCTCCGTCTGGGGCATCGCGCCCTCGACGGCGTCCACGACGACGAGCGCGCCGTCGACGGCGCGCATCGCCCGCGTCACGTCGCCGCCGAAGTCGACGTGGCCGGGCGTGTCGATGAGGTTGATGAGGTGGTCTTCGCCCTCGTACTCGTGGGTCATGGAGACGTTCGCGGCGTCGATGGTGATGCCGCGCTCCTGTTCGTCCTCCTCGGTGTCCATCGCGAGCTGCTCGCCGGCCGTGTCCTCGGAAATCATGCCGGCGCCGGCCAGCAGGTTGTCTGTCAGCGTTGTCTTCCCGTGGTCGACGTGCGCGGCGATGGCGATGTTCCGGATCTGCTCCGGCTCGTCCATCAGCCGTTCGCACTTCTCGACAATCTTCTTGCGTCGGCCCATTAGCCATTCATACTGCCAGCGGGTTCAAAAGGATAGTGTTTTGCCGGGAGTGCGGTACGCCGGAACACGAGGTCTAGCCGCCGACTCGTCTGGTTCCGCTCGGCGACCGAGGTGGCTGCCGACGGCGAAAGAGTCTTTGCCGCCAACACCCTGTGAATAGCTACCATGGAACTGCGCGTGACGAGCGGGGGCCCCGCCGAACCGTTCCTCGGCGCCCGCGACGTCTTCGAGACCGAACACGACCTCGAACAGCCGGTCGAGGTGCGCATCCGCCAGAACCCCGACGAGCGCACGTGGGCCGGCCACTACGACGACCACCACGTTCTCAACATCTCCCAGCAGGCGGCCACGTCGGCGATGGCCCGCGAGCTCGCGCTCCACGAGTTCTCCCACATGCTCCGCCACGAACGCGACCACCCCAGCCACGTCCTCTCGATGGACGAAGTCCTCTTCTTGGCGCTGACCGGGCGCAGCGTCGAGCGCCGCGTGCTCACGCACTGCTACCAGATTGCCAACCACGTCAAGGACATCTACGCCGACGACATCACGCTCTCGGTCGGCCCCACCGACAAACTCGTGGCCTTCCTCGAATCCGAACTCGCGGCCGCCGTCGCCGACCAGCCGGTCGCCGGCCCGACGGTCGGCCAGCGGCTCACCGCGGGCGCGGACCCCTCGATGACCGCCGTCAACGCCGCGTTCGCGCTCGCGCTCCTCGAACGCCACGACGCCGTCCCCGACGACCACCGCATCTACGACCTCGCACACGCGGCCGCCGAGGACGCCCCCGAAATCGACGTGGCGGCGTTCCGCGAGCGGTTCGCCGACCTCGCGGCCGACCCCGACGAGAGCGACTGCCGCCGCGGCCTCGTCGACGCCATCCGCACGTACGTCGACGCACAGAAGACGACCACGGGGCCCGCCGCCGACTGATTAGGCGGGCGTGATGCGCACGAGCCGGTCGTCGCCCTCCCGCGGGAACTGGTCGCCCTGCGCGCGGCCGTCGCGGTTCGACGTCACCGCGTACAGCGTGCCGTCCGGCCCCTGTTCGACGTGCCGGATGCGCCCGAGCTCGTCTTCGAGCGCGACGTGGTGGACCGCGCTGTAGTCGGCGTCCATCCAGTCGGCGTCGTAGCGCGTCCCGCCGTTGGCCGCCGACGGTTCCTCGCCGTCCGTCGGGTAGACGGTGACGAGGTTGATGCGCTGGGAACGCAAGCCGCCGATGACGAGCCGGTTCTGCCACGACGGCACCGCGTCGCCCGTGTAGAACACCGACCCCGGCGGTGCCCACGTTTCGTCGGTCGTGTTTACGACCGGGCGCGCGAAGTCAGTCCCGCGGTACGTCTCCGCGGTGCGCGCTCGCTCGCCCTCGGGCCCCCACCCGTAGTTCCCGCCAGCCTCCAGTACGTTCACCTCGTCGTGGGCTGACGGCCCGTGCTCGTTCTCTACGGGCGTCCCGTCCGGCAGGAACGTGATGCCCTGCGGGTTCCGGTGGCCGTACGTGAACACGCGCGGGTCGCCGCCGAGATCGGGGTTGTCCGCGGGCGCGCCGCCGTCCGGCTTGACCCGGAGCACCTTCCCCGCGAGCGAGGCGGGCATCTGGGGGAGCGGCTGGGTCGTCCCGAGTTCCGGGTTGACCGACGCGGCGTCGCCCGTGGTCACCCACAGGTAGTTCTCCGGACCAAACGCGAGCCGCGCGCCGTTGTGTATGATCTCGTTCCCGGGGATGTCGTCGATTACGACCGTCTCGTTGTCGGCGGGGTCGTCCGCGGAGACGTCGAAGTACGAGAGCCGATTGACGAACCGGTCGCCGCCGGAGACTGCGGCCCCACCCGCGTACGTGTAAATGGCGTACACCAGCGGGACGTCCGGGTAGTTCGGGTGGACTGCCAGCCCCATCAGGCCGCCCTCGCTGCCGGCCGCCCACCAGTTGCCGTCCTCGCCGGGCGCAATCGAGTCAGCGTGATCGATCACGTCCGGGGACGCGACGGTCTCCAGGTTGTCCGAGCGGTACCGCGATATTCGCCCGACGCGCTCGCTGATAAACAGGTCGCCGTTCGGCGCGAACGCGAGGTCCCACGGAATTTCGAGCCCCTCGACGACGGTCTCGGTCGTCACGTCGAGGTTCGGGGCAGCCGTCGGCGGCGACCAGTCGGGGTCGTACCCCGCCCAGCTCTCGATGTCGTGGGTCACGCCGAGGTCGTACGACGGATCGTCGACGGTCGTGACCGTCGGTGCTTCGGTGGAGGTTGTCGTGTCACTCGGCTCGTCGGGTGACGTACAGCCGGCGAGTCCGGCGACGCCAGCCAGGCCGAGGGAAGCGAGGAACGTACGGCGATTACGTCGCATACCCGATGCTTGCGGAATCCAGGGTTAACTGCTTTCAGGTATCACGACGAAGCCGATAGAACGGCACCGCTGGAAACTAGAGATTCGCAGAACCGCTGTGCGAGCCCGCGTTAGCGGGCCGCGGCCGCGACGCGTTCCTTCTCTTCCTTCTGGCCGACCGCGTACGTCTGCACGTCGTAGTCGGCCGCGCCGATGAGCTGGTTCGCCAGCGCCTCGGCGGCGTCGACGGGCGTCTTGAACGACGACGAGTGCGCGCCGTCGGCGATGAACTTCAGCGCCTGGTCGACGCGGCGCTGGGGCGCGACGTCGACGGCCTTCGGCACGGAGATGCCGCCGTACTTCAGGCGGACGGTCTCCTCGCGGGGCGCGGAGTTCTCGACGGCACGCACGAGCACCTGAATCGGGTTCTCCTCGGTGCGCTCGTGGATGATGTCGAAGGCGTCCCGGACGATGCCGAGCGCCTGCTGCTTCTTACCGGCGTTCGCGCCCGTCTTCATCAGACGGTTGGCGAGCCGCTCGACGATGCTGATCTCGCTCTTCTTGAACTGCTTCTGGGCGTGGCGCCCCATCGTGTGAGCGATGGGCGTCACGGAGAGGTAGCGCCGCGTGCTCGGGTCGCGGTACTGGATGTCCGAGACCTCCCACTTGCCGAAGAGCTTCGCGTTGACGTCCTCTTCCTCGCTACCAGCGGGCGCGTCGGGTTCGGGGGCTTCTTCCTCGCTCATGATTATCGCACCGGCTTCTCGGCGTTCCCGCGAACCAGTTCGATGAGGCTCACGCCGTTGACCTTCTCGACCTTGTAGTTCACGCCCGACAGGTCGCCCATCGCACGACCCTTCGCACCGCCGATACCGGCGATGGTGACCTCGTCGTGCTCGTCGATGAACGAGATGGCGCCGTCACCGGGACAGAACGCGGTGACCTGCTTCCCGTTCTTGATGAGCTGCACCCGCACGCACTTCCGAATCGCGGAGTTGGGCTGTTTCGCTTCGATACCTACCTTCTCGAGGACGATGCCGCGACCCTGCGGCGCACCCTCGAGGGGGTCGGACTCTTTGCCGAGCCCCCGCTCTCGCCGCGCGTACTCCGAGTCGGACCACCGTCGCTGTTGGCGGTCCTTCTTCAGTTTCCGAGCGGCGTACTTGCCGTTCGACATACAGCCGTTTACCCAGCGGAGACACTTAAGCCCGACCTTTCGCATCCACTTTTTGCTCTGCGCTCGGCGGCTTCACCGCCTCGCTCGGCAAAAACGTGGTGAAAAAGCACTCCTCGCTCACTTCACTTCGTTCCGTTCGCTCGTCGGCCGCTACTCACTCGCTTCGCTCGTTCGTAGCGCGAACCGGCGACCTTCCGGGGCCTTCGGCCCGCTCGGTCGCCGGATGCTAGCCAGCAGTTCGACACACCGGCTGGCAAGCGTCGGCGAGCGAACGGTTCGAAGAACCTGAGCGACGCCATTCACCGCGCGACCGCAGGGAGCGCGGGCCGACGACGGACCAACGCGAGCGAAGCGAGCGGCGGGAAGGAGGAGTGCTTTTAGCGTAGCTTTTGCCGAGCGAGCGGCCGAAGGCCGCTCGCGCAGCGCAAAAGGTACTACGTGAGCTGAATGTCGTCGATGTCGAAGTGCCGCTCGGCGAGCTGTTTGGCGGCTTCGATGTTCTTCCCGCTGGTGCCGATGGCGACGCCCTTGTCCTCGTGGGCGACCTCGGCGTACGCGACCGTGGTGTCGTTCTCGCTGATGGTGACGTTGTAGACGGCCGCCGGGGAGAGCGCGTTCGCCACGAACCCCTCGGGCGTGGGCGCGTCCTCGACGAGCATCACGTCGCGGCCGAGCTTGGCTTCGAGCTCTTCGACGCGGCTGCCGCCGGGGCCGATGGCCGACCCCATCTCGCCGGCGGCGACGACGAAGATGACGCGCTCGCGTTCGTCGTCGACGACGCAGTCGACGGCGCTGGCGTCGGTCTCGTCCTCGAACGCCGCGATGAGGCGGCGCGCCTCGTCGGAGAGCGTGACTGTCATCAGTCGGACTTGCTGGCGCCCATCCGGAGGTCGACGTCGCCGGTGCCGAGCTGGACGGGCTTCCCGACGATGACGTTCTCGATGACGCCGTCGAGGTCGTCGGCCTCGCCGTAGATGGCGGCGTCCAGCAGGTGACTGACCGTCACCTCGAACGCCGCGCGGGCGAGCACGGAGTCCTTGTTCCCGGAGATGCCGTGCCGGCCGATGGACTGGATGGTGCCGTCGTTGGTCATGATGTCCGCGACCAGCATCAGGTGGCGGATGTTCACGTCGTCGAGGCCCTGCTCTTCGAGGGTGGTCATCGTCTCCTCGATGATGGCCTCGCGGGCGGCCTCGATGCCGAGCGTCTTGTGGACCTCGTGGATGTTGTTACACGACGTGCGGGAGGCGTCGACGCCCTCGATGCTGAGCGCTTTCTTGAACGCCGACCCCTCGGTGTAGAGGACGAACTCCTCGCCGCGCTCGGTCTCCTCGCGGCGGATGACGACGCGGGAGACGTCCTCGATGCCCTTGAACACGATGTCGCGGAGCTGCTCGACGAGCTGGAGCAGCTCGCGGTACGACGGCTCGCTCGGGCCGAACTCGAGGACGGTCCCCTGCTGGGTGACCTGCACGCCGAGGCTCCCCTCGATGGTCTCGGCGATTTCGCCCGCGATTTCGGTGGTGTTGTTCATCAGCGGCCACCGCTCTTGGAGCGTGTCCTCGTTGAGGTCGATCTGGACGACCATGTCGGCGACGTTCGTGGAGATGTCCCCGAGCGCGAGAATCTTCGTCGCCTCGATGCTCCACACGACCTCGTGGGCGCGCTCGCGCTCCTCGGCGTACTCGTCTTCGAGGTACACCGTCATGATGGGCGTGTCCGGGGTCTTCCGAGCGTCCACGAGCTCGATGAGCCGCGGCAGACCCTGCGTCACGTCCATCTCCGCGACGCCCGCGTAGTGGAACGTGTTCATCGTCATCTGCGTCCCCGGCTCCCCGATGGACTGCGCGGAGACGGTGCCGACCGGCTCCAGCGGGTCCACGCGGGTGTCCAGATACTGGGACTCGACAGCCGTGGCGATGTCTTTCGCTTCGGGGATGGTGACGTCGTCGCGGCCCTCGATGGTGTCGTAGACGCGTTCCTTGAGCCGTCGCGGGAGCTCCGACGCCTCGACGTGCTCGCGGATGGCGGGGGTGATGTCAGTCATCGGATTCCACCTCCCAGGACGCGCCGTGCTCGGAGAGGTTCGTCGGCGGCTCCTGCACGCCGAGGAACTCCTCTTTCTGTTCGTCGCTGTCGAACTCGGACTCGATGATGCGGTCCGCGATCTGTTCGACGTCGACGTCGACCTCCTCGTTGGAGGACACCTCGACGGGCGAGGTGCCGTCCTCGCCGAACTCGAACTGGACGATGGTGTCGCTGGTGTCCCGGACGGTGCCGTCGTACTGGGTCTCCAGCTCGGAGAGCGCGTTGATGAGCCGGCGCTGGAGGTAGCCGGACTTCGAGGTCCGGACTGCCGTGTCCACCAGCCCCTCGCGGCCGCCCATCGCGTGGAAGAAGAACTCCTTGGGGGTCAGCCCGCTCGTGTAGGAGTTCTCCACGAAGCCGTGGGCTTCACTGGAGAGGTCGTTGGGCTCGAAGTGGCTGAGCGTGCGGTCCTCGTAGCCGCGGTTGATGCGCTCGCCGCGCACTGCCTGCTGGCCGACGCAGCCGGCCATCTGCGTGAGGTTCAGCATCGACCCACGCGCGCCGGAGTCGGCCATCACGACCGCCGGGTTGTCCGAGTCGAAGTTCTCCGCGGCGACGTCGCCGGCGGAGTCGCGCGCCTTCCCGAGCGTCTGCATGATTTTCATCTCCAGCGTCTCGTCGACGGTGCGGCCGGGCAGGGATTCGAGGTCGCCGTTCTCGTAGGTCTCGATGAGTTCCTGCACGCGGTCGTACGCCGACCCGATGGCCTCGTCGATGCGCTCGCGGGCCTCCGTCGAGACGGTCTCGTCGTCGATGCCGATGGAGAACCCGAAGTGCATGATCGAGCGCATCGCCAGCGACGCGACCTCGTTGATGAAGATGCGCGCGCGCGTCTTCCCGTGGACCTTGGCGATGGTGTCGACGATTTCGCCGCCGAACCCGCCGATTTCGTCCTCGGCGATGGTGCCTTCGAGGAGCTGGCCGTTCTCGATGACGACCGGCTCGCCGACGGTCCCCGTGAACTCGAGGTTGAGGTCGTCGGGGAGCAGCTCGGAGAAGATCTGGCGGCCCTCCCAGTACGGCTCGCCGTCCTCGACGCCGGCCGGCTCGGGCAGCTCGTCGATGCTCGTCTGCCGGAGCAGGTCCGAGGCCTGCGTCTCGTTGAAGCGGGGGTTGTCGTTCGTGAGCAGGTACGTCCCGCTGATGTGGTCCTGAATCGCGCCGATGATGTTCTCGCCGAAGCGCGGCGAGAGAATCTGCTCTTGGACGCGCATCAGGACGCGGGCCTCCGCGCGCGCCTCCTCGTTCTGGAGGGCGTGCATGTTCATCTCGTCGCCGTCGAAGTCGGCGTTGTACGGCGGACAGACGACGGTGTTCAGGCGGAACGTCTTGTACGGCATCACCACGACCTCGTGGGCCATGATGGACATCCGGTGCAGCGACGGCTGCCGGTTGAAGATGATGATGTCGCCGTCGATGAGGTGGCGCTGGACCTCCCAGCCGGGCTCGACGCGCTCGGCGAGCTCCTCGCAGACCTTCTCGGTGACGCGCACGCGTCGGCCGTCGGGTCGCGTGACGTAGTTGGCGCCTGGGTGGCCCTCGGGGCCGTTCCGGACGTACCGGCGGGCGCGCTCGACGTTCTGCTCGTTGACGACCATCGTCTGGGTCATCTCGGTCGCCACGCGGTCGGGCACGCCGACCTCGTTCAGCGACAGCGTCGGGTCCGGGCTGATGACGGTCCGCGCGGAGAAGTTCACGCGCTTCCCGGACAGCGAGCCGCGGAAGCGGCCCTCCTTGCCCTTGAGGCGCTGGCTGAGCGTCTTCAGCGGGCGCCCCGAGCGGTGGCGGGCGGGCGGCGTCCCGCTAATCTCGTTGTCCATGAACGTCGTGACGTGGTACTGCAGCAGCTCCCAGAGGTCCTCGATGATGAGCTGGGGCGCGCCCGCCTCGCGGTTCTCCATGAACCGCTGATTGATGCGGATGATGTCCACCAGCTTGTGCGTGAGGTCGTCCTCGCTGCGCTGGCCGTTGTCCAGCGTGATGGAGGGACGCGCCGTCACCGGCGGCACCGGCAGGACGGTCAGAATCATCCACTCCGGCCGGCTCTTCTCGGGGTCGATGCCGAGCACGGCGAGGTCCTCGCCGGGGATGTCCTCGAACCAGTCGCGGATGTCCGAGGGCATCAGCTTGTTCATGTCCTCGGTGGTGAGGTCCGCGCCGATGGCGGCCTCGATGGCTTCGCGGTCCTCGCGGCGCGGCCGGAACTCCCCGGAGAGGATGTCGTTGATGCGGCTGATCTCGATGTCCGTCTGCTCGGCGAGCTCCTGCGGGCTGATGCCGGAGTCGTCCTCGTCGGGGTCCGGCTGCATCGCGGCCGCGATGCGCTCGCTGTAGTCGCTGGCGAGCACCTGCTGGACCTCGTAGTAGGTCGTCGGCTTCTCGTGCTTGATGTCGTACTGGACCTCCCCGCAGTGCGGGCAGTGGTCCTTCTTGCGGGCCTCCCGGATGGCGGCCTTCGTCACGTCGGAGACGTCCTCGCGGAGGCTGCGCGTGCGGTCGAGGTCCTCGCGGTACTGCTCTTTCTCCTCCTCGGTGAGCAGGAGGCGCGCGCAGTCCCGGCACGTCCCGCGCAGCAGCCGGCGGATGAGCTTCGCGAACCCGACGTGGATGACGGGCGCGGCGAGCTCGATGTGCCCGAAGTGGCCGTTACAGCTGCCGGAGCGCTGGCCGCACGTCTTGCACTCCAGCCCGGGGTCGATGACGCCGAGCCGCGGGTCCATCAGCCCCATGTCGATGGGGAAGCCGTCGTCGTCGTACGTGTCCGCGGTGATGACTTTCGTCGCGGACATGTCGCGGTACTCCTCCGGGTCCATCAGCCCGAAGCTGATTTCCCCGATTTCCTTGGGGGATTGTCCTGTGCTCATACTGCGTCCTCCAGTTCGAGTCGCGGCGCGATGCCGAGCGCTTTCATCTCGTCGAGCAGGAGCTTGAACGCGTAGCTCATCTCGAGGCTGTGCACGTCCGTCTCCTCCTCGCAGTTCGGACAGTACACGCGGCGCTGCTCGTAGTTCTCCACGGCGGTCATGCCACAGTTGCCGCAGACGTGAATCTCCTCGCGGTCAGAGGAGTCGAGCAGGCGCTCCTTGAGCACCATCGCGGCGCCGTGGCCGATGACGGTGTCGCGCTCCATCTCCCCGACGCGGAGGCCGCCCTCGCGGGCGCGCCCCTCCGTCGGCTGCCGCGTGAGGACCTGCACCGGTCCCTTCGAGCGGGCGTGGAGCTTGTTCGACACCATGTGGTAGAGCTTGTGGTAGAAAATCGTGCCGACGAAAATCTCGGCCTCGATCTTCTCCCCGGAGACGCCCGAATACAGCACTTCCTTGCCGGAGGACTTGAAGCCGCGCTCCTCCAGCGTCGAGCGAAGTTCCTCCTCGTTCTCGCCGGTGAACGCCGTGCCGTCGACGGAGCGCCCGTCGAGGCTGCCGGCCTTCCCGCCGAGCATCTCCAGCACGTGGCCGACCGTCATCCGGGACGGCAGCGCGTGCGGGTTCAGCACGAGGTCGGGCACCACGCCCTCCTGCGTGAACGGCATGTCCTCGTGGGGCGCGAGGTGGCCGACGACGCCCTTCTGGCCGTGCCGGGACGCGAACTTGTCCCCGAGTTCGGGGATGCGCTCGTCGCGCACGGAGACCTTCGCGAGCTTCGAGCCGTCCTCGCCCTCCATCAGCGTCACCGTGTCGACGACGCCGTCCTCGCCCGAGCGCATCGTCACGCTCGTCTCGCGGCGCTTCTGCGGGCTGAGGCCGCCCATGTCCTCGGGCTCTTCGAGGAACCGCGGCGGGCTCGTCTTCCCGAGTAGTACGGAGGAGTCATCGACCTGCGTCTCGGGGTTGACGAGGCCGTCGTCGTCGAGGTGCGTGTACGCGTCCTCGCCGCGACCGCCGCGCACGTCGTCGCTCGGAATCTCGAAGCGGTCCTCCTGACCGCCGGGGTAGCGGCGCTCCTCGCCCTCGTACGTGCGGAAGAAGTGCGAGCGCGACAGCGCGCGGTCCACCGATCCCTGATTCATGACGAGCGCGTCCTCGATGTTGAACCCCTCGTAGGACATCACGGCGACGACGAAGTTCTGGCCGGCCGGCCGGTCGTCGTAGCCGATCTGCTCGGTGGTCTGGGTGTTCACCATCGCCTTCTGCGGGTAGTGCAGGAGGTGCTGGCGGGTGTCCGGCCGGATGCGGTAGTTCGCCGCCGGCAGGCCCAGACTCTGCTTCATCATCCCCGCGCCCATCGTAATGCGGGGGCTGGCGTTGTGCTCGGGGTACGGAATCATCCCGGCGCCGATGCCGAAGATGAGCTGCGGGTCGATTTCGAGGTGCGTGTGGTTGTCGGTGAGTTCGCCCTCGTCGACGCCGACGAGGATGTCCTCCTCTTCCTCGGCGTCGATGAACTCGACTTTCCCCGCGCGAACGAGGTCCTCGAACTCGATGTCGCCGTTCTCGATGGCCTCCATCTCCTCGTCGGTGACGAGCGGCTCGCCGTCCTCGACGACGAGCAGCGGGCGGCGCGCCCGGCCCGCGTCCGCGTTCACGATGACCTCGTTCGTGCGGTCTTTCACGGAGACGTTGACCATCTCGGAGACCTCTCCCCGGCGGCGCGCCTCCCGAATCTGTGCTGCCAGCTCCTCGGGGTCCTCGTGGGTCCCGACGAGACTGCCGTTGACGTAGACTTTCGCTTCTCGTTCCGTGCTCATGTTAGTCGTCTGCGGGCGTGTTCGCTGTCGCGTCCGTGCTAATTCCGGGGATGCCCTCGACGCCCATCGAGGACAGCTCCCGCTTGAGTTCGCGTTCGTCCTCGACGGTCTGGGAGAGCTCCATCGCCTGCGCGAAGTTCTTCACGAGGCCACAGTTCGGGCCCTCCGGCGTCTCGGAGGGACAGATGCGCCCCCACTGCGTGGCGTGCAGGTCCCGCGCCTCGAAGTGCGGCTGCGAGCGGCTCAGCGGGCTGCGCAGTCGGCGCAGGTGGCTGAGCACGCCCATGAAGTCCGTCCGGTCGACGAGCTGGCTGACGCCCGAGCGCCCGCCCACCCAGTTCCCGGTCGCGATGGGGTGTTCGAGGCGCTCGGTCAGCACGTCGGAGCGAACCACCGTGTTCACGGTGAGCTCGCGGTTGCGCATGTTCGCGCGCTCGAGCTGGTACTTCACGTCACGCGCGAGCTTGTTCAGCGCCGTCCGGAACAGGTCCTTCATCAGGTCGCCGGAGACCTTCAGGCGCTTGTTCGCGTAGTGGTCCTTGTCGTCGGACTCGCGGCGGTCGAGCGCGAGCTCGAAGCACGCCTCGGCCATCCGACAGAGGTAGTACGCCTTGTTGATGCGCGTCTCCTCGTCCTCGATGCCCTCCTCGTGGAGGTGCGGGAGGAGGTAGCGGTCGATGACGTAGTTCGCGCGCTTGAGCTGGTAGTTCTTCCCCTGCCCGGAGGCGACGCGCTTCCCGAGCTCCTCGATGGCCTCCTCTTGGGTCTGGACGTCGGCCTCTTCGAGGTTCTCCAGCATGAACTTCACAATCTCGGGGTCCTCGCTGACGCGGTGGACGATCTCCTCGTCGGATTCGAGGCCCAGCGCCCGCACCAGCGTCACGAAGTTGATGGAGCCCGAGACCGAGGGGAACGACACCTCCAGCAGCCCCTCGCGGTTGCGCTCGACGAGCACCAGCGCGCGGTAGCCGCGGCGCTGGCTGAACGTCTTCGCGACCTGAATCTCGTCGCCGTACTTGGAGTCGTACTCCGCGAGAATCTTGTTCGGCGCGAGGTCCTCGCTGGTCATGAGGACGCGCTCGCTGCCGTTCACGATGAAGTAGCCGCCGGGGTCGGCGGGGTCTTCGCCGATTTCGATGAGCTCCTCCTCGGAGAAGCCCGCGATGTTGCACTTGTCGGAGCCGACCATGATCGGCATCCGGCCGACCTTCGTCTCGGTGGTGTCCAGCACGCGCTCTTCTTCCTCCTCGCCGCCGCGCACGATGCTCATCTCCATGAACACCGGCGCGGAGTACGTGATGTTCCGCAGGCGCGCTTCCTGCGGGTAGAGGAGTTCCTCGGAGCCGTCCGCCTCCCGCACGCGCGGGGTCGTGATACGGACGTCGCCCAGTTCGACCCAGACGGGCTCCTCGTCTTCCTTGTCACCGATGTCGGTCTCGATGCGCTCCTTCTCGGTGACGACGTCCTGCATGCCGCGCTTCAGGAACGAGTTGAACGACCTGAAGTGGTGCTCTGCGAGTCGTTCTTTCGAGAAATACGCCCGCGACAGTTCGCGTCGGTCTTCGATTTGCATTTATTCGATCACCAGTCGGTACACGATGGCTTTGTCCGTGGTCCGCGAGTCCCGCACGATTTTGACGACGTCGCCGACCTCCGCGTCGTCCGGCAGGGCAGGGTCCTTCCGTTTGATCTTCGGCAGGTCCGTCCGGTCGATGTCGTAGTCCACGAGCACGTCCTCAAGTTCGTCTTCGTCGAGAACGGTGTGCTCGGGGACGAGTTCGTGTTGGCTTACGTCTACCATGGGTGTGCCTGGATGGGGGGAGAACTACCTCTCACGAGATACTACAGGCCAATTGGCCCGCAGCGCACTTAGGTCTTGTCAACTACGATTCGGGCCGAGGGCCGCGCCACCACGACGCACACAGCCCACCGTTTGGAAAGTCTTAAGAATACAAGCCGGCTACGAATGAGTGCAGCCAGCCCGGATGGTGTAGTGGCCCATCATACAACCCTGTCACGGTTGTGACGCGGGTTCAAATCCCGCTCCGGGCGCTTTCTCTCTGACGCAACGTTCGACAGTAGTTGCTGTGTCTCCTGTTCGTCCGTGGGTAGCGATTAGTTCAGCCTATACTTTATGCGTCATTTGGGGCTATTCTCTAGGTGATGCCCTCCGAGTCGGCGAATTCGAAGCAAGTCGGTGACGAGACGGAAGCACGGATTCTCTCTGAGCTCGTCGTAGCGGGATACAGCGTTTCGGTCCCATTTGGTGACAACGACAAGTACGACCTCATCGTGGACGACGGAGAAACGCTTCACCGAGTTCAGTGTAAGACCGCGTGGGCGAACAAGCCCGAGACGATACGGTTCAATACTCACTCGCAGACGACGCGCGACGGAGCCTACCACGAACAGACGTACCAGAACGAAGTCGACGCCTTCGCTGTCCGCTATCCGGAGACGGAATCCCTCTACTGGGTCAACATCGCCGAAGCGACAGAACAGAAGATGGAACTCCGGTTCGACAGCGAAATCGACCACCCGAAAATCAACTGGGCCAGCGACTTCGAATTCAACGGGGAACTCCCACCGTAGTCCCTACCGACTGTTGCGCGCGAACCGCTCGGTAATCTCGTACTCGTTGCCGGTGGCGATGTACGCCACGTCCTCGACGACGCCGCCGAGCTCAGGGACGATGCGCAGCAGGACGAACGTCAACGCGACGAGCGCGACGACCGACGCTGACTGCGCGAGCATCCGGTCGGCGAACAGGTACGACACCATGTTGCCGTCGTTCGTCGGGAACAGCGCGAACGCCATCGTCTGGTAGATGCCGCCGCGGAACCACTGCTCGCCGTGCGCGACGGCGATGAACGCCACGCGAATCACGTTCAGCCCGTAGATGACGGGGAGCGCGACCGCCAACGCCTGCATGCGCCGCTTCAGCGGTGCCTTCACGGCGAGCGCGAGCCCGCCGACGATGGACATGCTGCCGATGCCCGTGCACGCCATCAGCACCGTCGTCGTGTATCGGTGCCCGGCCTCGCCGGTGACCGACTCGCCCGTGAACACGAACTTCGCCACGTAGCCGTGGTCGCCCGCTACGACCGGCGGATAGTAGCCGAACTGCGCCATCAGCCACTCGGCCTGCTCGGCGACGGTCGTGATGGCGAACCGGCGCGCCGGCTCGATAGTCTCGAACGGCAGGAACAACAGCCCCATGATGGCAATTGAGCGCGTCAGCGTCTCCAGTTGGCGCTTGCCCGTGCCGACGAGGTACGCCGTGTACAGGCACGCGGGCACCGCCGCCGCGCTCAGCACGCCCTCGATGATACTCAAGTGCTCGAAGAAGTAGTACGGCGCGAGCAGTCCCCAGAACGCCGCGAACAGCGTCCACGCCGCGACCGCGACGTACCGGCCGTAGCGACGGTGGTCCCGCTGGAGGACCGCGCTCGTCCCGAACGCCGCGATGACGACCCACGCGAGCGTGTCAGTCAACGCGGAAACCATTACCAGACGCGACGGGTCTCGCCAGTATAGGCGTGTTGGTGTCTTCCGGTTTGCGCGCCGGACAGCGCTGGCGCTGTCGAATCGTGAGCGCGAAAGAAAACGGGTGGTGTACCGCGTAGGTGACCGCTTACGAGCGGTCAGTCGTTATTCGTTAGTTCTGGCGGAGAGCCAGCAGGGCAGCACCGAGGACGGCGACGAGCGCGATGCCCATGCCGAAGCCGGGGATGCCGCTGCCGGAGGAACCGCTACCTTCGGTGGTTTCCTCGGACGCTTCCGTGGTGGACGGAGCTTCCGTGGTGGACGGAGCTTCCGTGGTGGACGGAGCTTCCGTGGTGGACGGAGCTTCCGTGGTGGACGGAGCTTCCGTGGTGGACGGAGCTTCCGTCGTCGAGGTCATGGTGGCCTCGACGACCGTACCGTCTGCGCTGACGGGACTGTCAGCGAAGTTGCCGCCCTGGAGGGTGGCCGTGAACGTGTCGTTCATGCTACGCTCGCTGAAGTCGAAGTCCGTCATGAAGGTGCCATCAGCGGTGACCGTGACGGTCTCGCTCATGACGAAGCGCGGACTCGTGTCACCAGAGGAGCGGACGCGGAGCGTCAGCTCGCTACCGGGCGCGATGTTAGTCGTGCCGGAGATGGTCTGGTTGGACGCGGCCTCGACGGAGATTTCGTCGTCGTCGTTGAGGTCGAAGCTAGCGTCACGCTCGACGATCTCGATCTCGTCGGAGACGTGCTGGTAGTCCTCGCTATCCTCACTGTCGAGGAGACGAGAGTCGTCAACCGTGAAGGTGACGTTGTAGACGTCTTCCGGCGCGATCGAACGGGAGCCGGACTCAGTCTCGAAGCTGTCCGAGTCGGTGGCTACGTAGTACGTGTCACCGGACTGGAAGACAGCATCAATACTGAGTTCCGAGGTGTTGATGATCTTCGGTTCGCGATTGGCGACCGTGGAGCCCTCAGTCTGGTTGATGGTGAGGTTCACACCATCGCCGAGCAGTTTGCCGAAGGCCTCAGTGGTGGTGTCGTCGCTGTCGCTCTCGTTGTTGAGGAGTCCGGTAAGACCGGAAGCCTCGAACGCGTGGACGACGGTGTCACCCTTACTGTCGTACATTGCCACCTTGTCGCTCTCGGTGAGCGTGTTGTTGTTGACTGCAGCCGTGATGTCGTCAACGTCTTCGAAGTTACTGACCGTGGTGTCGGAAGCCGTCCACAGGTTCACACCTATGGTCTCGCGCGGCTCGATGACAGCAACGGAGACGTCGTTCGGGCTGTCGGCCGTGTTGTTAACCTCGCTGTCGGTGCTGACTGCGAGGTCGTAGTCGCCCGATTCGAGGATGCTAATGTCAGTGGCCGACTGACCATTACCGGTCAGGGAGACGGTGTCCTCGTCGTTTGCCGGGGAGACGACGTTCCCATTCGTGCCAGCGTTATAGCTGTTGAACAGCACGCTGACCTGACCGTCGTCGTTGCCGTCAGTGAAGCTAACGTTGGCCTCGTAGCCAATCGTCTCTTCGTCACCGATGACGAGCGTACCGGACTGCGCGGCTTCGCTCAGGTCGAGGGTGATGTTGAAGACATCGCCCTGCTGTTCGATGTACGTGTTGGCGTCGAAGGTGACGCTACCTTCGCCAACTTCGTTGACCGTGATGTTCGCGGTGTCCTCCGCCGACGTGTCGGTCACGTCGAAGGTGAACGTGTAGTTGCCCGCGTCGATGTCGCTGAAGTTCGTCGGCATGCTGATGTCGCCACCAGCATCCACCTTCAGTTCGACACCGTCGCCGTCGGAGATGTCGCCGTCGTCGTCGACGTCGACGTCAGAGACGGTGTAACTCTCGCTGAGAATCTCGACGAGTTCGCTGTCGTCGAGGTTCTCGGAGGTGACCGTAGTGTTGTAGGGCTCGGTCTGGCGGTTGTCGGAGGTCAGTTCGAGGTCAACGGTGGTTTCGCCAGCGTTGTCCACGCTGTCTTCTGCGAAGTCAGCGTCGAAGTTCTGCTCCCGAATCGTGAACGTGGAACCGTTCGATTCGGAGGCGACTGCACCGTCGTTGCTGAGGAAGTACGTCGTGCCGACTTCGAGGCCGGACGTACTGACCTTGATGAGGCCGGTGCTGGGGTTGTACTTCACGCTACGGACCGGCGACGGGGTGTCACCGCTCTCGTAGAGCGAGTAGTTGTTGGCTGGGTTCGTGTCACGAGCACCAGCGTCGTAGACGGCGGTCTCGCCCTGGAAGACGATACTGCCGCTATTGTAGCTGGAGTCGTCCGAAGCACTACCGCTAATGGTCAGGCTAGTGGTGTCGTCGAAGTTGCTCGCGGAGAACGGCGTCGCCTCGTTAGCTCCGTTCGAGTCGCTACCACTGTAGGTGCCGTCCTCTTCCCAGGCACCAACGGTGTAGGAGTTCCCGACGGTCATCCCGTGGTCCGACGGGGTGAAGGTGAACTCAAAAGCGTTGTCGCTGTCGTCCAGGTCGTCTGCACCGTTGTCCTGGACCGTGTCAATTACTTCGTCTGCCTGGATTGTACCGTCGTTGTCCGCGTCGTACGCGAAGACGACGTCCTTCCCAGAGGAGGACGTGCTACCAGTGACCGTCACTGTCGCCGTACCGTTGTCGACAGTGGACGGATTGACGGCAAGTCCACTAACGTCGTTGGAGTTGCCCGCTGCGGCAGTTCCTGTGAACGCGATGCCGGCCGCGAAGACGCTGCCGATCATCAGCGCAGTCAGGAAGACCGCGCGGAGCTTGTTGGTTGTGTCTGTCATGTTTCGTTGTTGGTCTGCAGTCGGCACCTGCATCGGTCGCGCCCTATGCGGGGCGGTACTGGACGCTGGCACCAGTGGGTAGGGGTGTTCGGAGTAACACTCGTTGTGGGTAAATACTTTGTGTTACTTTCACTCTCGACCGCTGCGAAATTGTGCAACACCTTCACACGATTTTCGGTGCCGTGGGCGCTGAGACGTGTGTTTGAGAACTTCGACGCTGGCCCTCACTCGCGGAAGGTTTAAGTACGACTCTCGAGCGAGTCGCGCTGTTGTTCCGGTGTCGACGCTGGCCGCGGCGGGGGGCCACCGCGTTCGGTCGATGGACGTGCGGCGGCGCACGCTCGAACACGCATCGTGATGACGATGGGCTTTTCGTTCCGGCTCTCCGAGTGGTCGCTATCATGGCTGGACACCGTGGGAACCGAACGAGCGCGACGGACCGCGCGTTCCTCGACCTCTGGGCGGTCGTCGCGTCGGTCCTCCTGACCGGGCTGGTCGTGCTCTTGCCGGTCGTACGCGAGTCGCCGCTCCGCGTGGTCGTCGCGCTCGCGTTCGTGCTGTTCGCGCCCGGGTACGCGCTCGTCGCTGCGCTGTTCCCCGAGCGGGGCGCGAGCGACGACGGTGGCATCGACGGGCTGGAACGCGCCGTGTTGTCCTTCGGCGCGAGCCTCGCCGTTGTCCCGCTCGTCGGACTGGTGGTGAACTTCACGCCGTGGGGCATCACGCTCGCGCCGGTCGTCGTCTCGCTGGGCGCGCTCACGCTCGCGTTGACCGCGCTCGCGGGCGTCAGGCGCGCCCGCGTCGTACCCCAACAACGATTCACGGTCTCCGTGCCCTCGCTCGCGGGTGCCCGCGACGAACTCCTCGACCCAGCCGACCGGACCGACGCCGCGCTGAACGTCGTGCTCGTTGTCAGTCTCCTCGTCGCGGCATCGACGGTCACGTACGCGGTGGCCGCGCCGACGCAGGGCGAGACGTTCACCGAACTCTCGCTGCTCACGGAGAACGACGACGGCGAACTCGTCGCCGACGGCTACCCCCGGAACTTCACTCGCGGCGACGCCGAACCGCTCGTCGTCACCGTCACCAATCGGGAGAGCGAGCGCACGAACTACACGCTCGTCGCGGAACTCCAGCGAGTCAGCGTCGTCGACGGCGACGTGCGCGTTGAGGACGCGAACCAACTCCACCGGTACAATCCGACGCTCGCCGACAACGAGTCGTGGCGACAGCGCCACCTCGTCGAACCCGAACTGACCGGCGAGAACCTCCGCCTCCAGTACTCGTTGTACCGGGGCGACGAAGCAACAGGTGACGCGTACCGGACGGTCAATCTCTGGGTGAACGTCTCCCAGTCTGACACCGCGTAATGTGGCCGTGGGGCCACCTCGCGGTCGGATACCTCTGTTACGTCGCGTGGACACGCTACCGCGGCGTGCCACAGCAACCACTTGCCGTATTCGCCGTCGCGGTCGGCAGCCAGTTTCCCGACCTCGTGGACAAGCCGCTCGCGTGGACGGTTGCGGTGCTCCCGTCGGGCCGGTCGCTCGCTCACTCGCTGCTCAGTGCGGCCGTCGTCGTCGCGGTGCTGTCCCGTCTTGGCCGCCGGTACGGTCGCCGCGCGGTCAGCACCGCGTTCGCTATCGGTTACCTCACGCACACGCTCGGCGACCTCGGTCCTCGCGTCGTTACCGGTCTCTTTGTCGGCGACGCTACGCAACTGCAGTGGACGACGTACCTCGTCTGGCCGGTCCTCCCGGCGCCCCCGTATCCGAACGACTCTTCGCTGGCTACACACCTGCTCTCGTTCGCACTCGACCCATTCGTGCTTGTCCAGTTCGGATTATTCGCCGTCGCCTGCGCCGTCTGGCTGTCCACCGGCGCATCTGGGCTCCGTGCGACGCTGGCGTTACTGCGACGTCCGCGGACCTGATTCCCACGACCCCCGTTCGGCGTGACACAGATTCGCCGACTGCTCCGCGGAACTCACCGTACTCGTCACGGGCTGGCGACCGGAACTCTCCTGTCGGTGACCTTGATTGTCCCCTTAATACGGTCGCTGCTGCGGTCGCGTTCCCGTGGTATCGGCCCGCAACCGCCCGCTCGTGGTAATTGTCACCTCGTAGTCTTTATGGTCGTGCAAGGATAGTGCCAAACTAACGACTGCATGGGCCACCAACTACATGTCATCTGAATCTACGCCTTCGCCGTCCTCGAACGCGGCCTTCGACGACCGCGACGCCGAGGACGGCGGCTTCGACGTGACCAACCGACAGGGCAGCCGGCTGTTGCCCGCGGACAGCGAGGCGACGCCGGCCATCAGCATCGTGATGCCGACGATGAACGAGGAGGAAGGCATCCGCGAGTGCATCGAGCGCGCGACCACCGCGCTCGACGAGCTCGGCGTCACCGGCGAAATCATCATCAGCGACGCGTCTACCGACCGCACGCCAGAAATCGCCGAGTCGATGGGCGCAATCGTCGTCGAGCCCGACGAGCCCGGCTACGGGTACGCCTACCGGTACGCCTTCGACCACGCGCGCGGCAACTACCTCGTCATGGGGGACGCCGACACGACCTACGACTTCGAGGAGATTCCGCGCCTCCTCGAACTGGTCGCGTACGGCGACGCCGACATCGTGATGGGGAGCCGCCTCGACGGCGAAATCAAGGACGGCGCGATGCCGCCGCTACACGAACACGTCGGCAACCCCCTCCTGACGAAGTTCCTCAACGCGTTCTACGACGCCGGCGTCAGCGACGCCCACAGCGGCTTCCGCGTCTTCTCTCGGGAGGCCTTGGAGACGCTGGACCTCGAATCCGACGGCATGGAGTTCGCCAGCGAGATGATCATGGACGCCGGCGCGAAGGGCCTCACCATCGAGGAAGTGCCGATTACGTACCACGAACGCGAGGGCGAGGCGAAACTGGAGAGCTTCCACGACGGCTGGCGCCACGTCAAGTTCATGCTCGTGAATGCCCCGGGCTACCTGTTTTCGCTGCCCGGCTCGATAATGGGCGCGGTCGGCGTCGTCGTGATGGCGCTCAGCGTGTTCAACGTGGAAGTGATGGGGCAAGGCATCGGCGTCCACTCGCTCATCGCCGGCAGCCTGCTGACGCTCGCTGGCTACCAGATTGGGAGTTTCGGCTTCCTCACGGATGTCGCCAGCGACCCCATCCAGCGCCCTGACGGGATGCTGACGCGGTGGCTCAACGAGCACTTCACGCTCGAACGCGGCGTCCTCCTCGGTCTCGGCCTGTTCGCTTTCGGGTCGTTGACCGCACTCGGCCTACTCTACCGATGGGCGACCAGCGGTTTCACGACGCTCCCCTCGATTACGGCCGATATCGTCGCGTTCACCGCCATCGTGCTCGGCCTGCAGACGATGTTCGGCGCGTTCTTCGCGAGCATCCTCGTAGAGTGATATTGAGTGAGAGTAGAAGACGGATTCGGTGGTCGTCTGTTCACCGGACGTAGCTGCCAGAATCAAAACTCAAATCCTCCCGTTCACGCAACCTATTTCTAATGGATCCACGGCAAAAACTCGGCATCTCAATTTATGCGATTCTATATGGGGCTGTTTCACTCGTCGGCTTTCGGCTCAGCGAACTTGTTCCAGTCGTCACAATCTACTTCCTCATAACTGGGCTATTCATTATATTGATCGCGTTAGCTATCCGAACCGATATCCCAGATACGCTCGCGTCGGTACTGTTACTATCTCTTGTTTGTCTGCTGGGATTGCTCGTTGTCGACCCCTTGGAGATCGGATTCTACGGGTACGACCCATACGCTACACTTCGGGCACTTAATCAGTTCCAGTCTCACGGCCTTCTTTGGCTAGCCAATAAACGAGGCGCCTGGCCTAGCTTCTATGCGTTCACGTGGACTGTCACATCGCTACTAGAGATCGAACCAACCACCGTCGGCAAGTACATCCCGATGGTGGCCGCGATAATTCCAATCGCGTGTTTCGTCGCGGGCCGGCGACTAGCTGATTCACGAACTGCATTTCTTGCGTCTATCGGTGTCGTCGGGATTCGAACGCTCGTTGGATTCGAGATGAAGTTCGTCGACGAAACTGTCGCCACGACTCTATTTTTCGTTATCGTCGCCATCCTTGCCATCCAGGGAAATATCAGTAAATCATCTCGCCTCTTTACGCCGATAGTCTCCCTGTTCGCTATCACTGCGGTTCTCACTCATCATTACGTCGGACTATTGGTAACTATTCTGCTCTGTATCTGGGCGGTTAGTCATTCCACGCTGATCGACCGATTCATTCCGTCGACAGAAATTCCCGGGCGTCCTGATCCGTCTACCAAGACTGCAGCTGTCGTGGCATCCGTAGCGTTCGTCGTCGTTCTGTTGGTTGTAGCTAATTCGTTCGTCTTTTCCGTGCTCGGAACTGTCGATATTGACGCTTCGTCGGACGGAATCGGCGATTCTGTAGAGAGCGGGGCTGAAGTACCCACTACTAGTGTTCAGACGACAGACCAGTCTGACACCTTAGAGAGTAAATCGGCGCCACCGACAACCGAGAAGACAGACCAATCTGGCACCTCAGAGAGTGAACAGGGACCGCCGACAACCGAGAAAACTAACGATGGCGGCCGTTCGGAAACGACGACTACCCGTCCCTCGGGTAGCCGGCAAAGTGACGCCGGAGGCGGCGCTGATGGCGGTGGATTCCAGAGGTTCATTCGGCTTTTACTTGCAAATATAGTGATTCTGGGATTAATTGGGCTCGTCGCGGCCAGTTACTTTAGGGAACACAGTTACGACCGGCCGACAATCGCACTGTCCGCGTTCACCAGTATCCTCGTAGGACTTTACGGATGGTCTGTCGCCTTCGGACGGATTATTCCCTTAGACCCGTCACGGTACCTCCTATTCATGGCTTCCCTAATACTCATTATTTGTGCAATCCGGTTGGCAAGAATCGACTCAAAAGTGCTTGCTCATGCTTTCTCCATATTAATCGTCGCCCTTGTCGTGACACAACTAGTCCTCTTACCGCCTGTAGTCTGGTACTCCGATCAGAGCGAGACTATCGTCGGGGAAGATCACTACTCACCGTCACAGTTCGCTGCTAGTGATTGGGTATCTGAATATGACGGAGACAGAATCATCGGATGGGAGAGGGGTGTGTGGGTATATAATGGGATTTATATGACGAGTAAAATTGACCAGACTACATCCTGCGAGACCCTGCACGTCTGGCGGAGTGATACCAATTATCCACGGCCAACTGAATCTGTGCTGTATGATGCTGGCTCCGTTGCTCTCTACACGTGTAGCCGTTGAATCACGTTCTCAGACGCCCGTAAACATCACACAGCTGATCAACGTGGTTATCAAGTGTGTGTAACTGTCCCCAGGCAAGTGCATTCTGTTGCATTTGCTTGACCGTGTCTGGAGTGGTTGCCAATTCGGTCATTGTCTGTTTTAACTCACTGGCGGATTTCGGGGTTACTACTCTCCCACGCGATTCGTCGATCAGTTCTGGAATCCCTCCAATATCGCTTCCGATGACTGGCAGTCCGACGGCAAAACTCTCGTAGATTGTAAGGGGAGAGTTCTCCATCCATATCGAGGGGACGATGGCGGCGGTCGCTTCCTGTCGCAGTCTCTCGAGAACTGCATCGTCGACGTATCCGTGGTAATTCAGGTTCGGAATGTCATCGGCGGCAGCTTTAGTCTGTTTTGCGTACGGACCCGTTCCACAGATGTTCACGGTAAATTTGCACTGGCGAGCCGCCACGAACAGCGTCTCAAGCCCCTTCGCTTCGAGTTGCTTTCCGACGTAGAGGAACGACGGATCTTCCGGCACCATTGGTGCTGTGCCGTTGACTGACTCAACGCCAAGTTGTATTCGCTCACCCGGCACTCCCTCGAAGAACCCATGGTTCCGATGGACATCGATAACGTGCTGGCTCGGACCTGTTACGATATCGGGGCTCCCGAATACGTGCCGCTTCTGGCTGGCATGCGTTCGACACGGTATCGGTGGATTCTCGCAGACAGTTCGTTCGCCGTCTGGCGCCGTTAGGTCCCTGAGTAGATTACTCTTCGGACAGATGAGACTGTAATCGTGGAGCGTGTGGAGGTGGGGGAGGTCTCGAGCATGGATAGCGCGCCCGATTGCTGGTGAGATGCCTACGAGGTTGTTCGTGTGAACGATGTCCGGGTCGATTTTGTCGAGTACGTGGCCTGCTGCCCAGATGGCGTGCGGGTTCGTCGTGTCGATCTGGTGCCAGAGTGCCTTCGCGGCGACGTTCCCACCAGTTCCGTTTCCACGGTGTGAAACATTCAACGGGAAGAACCGCCATACTTTGATGCCCTTGTACTGGTCGCTCGTCGGACGAAGCGAACGTGGGCCGTCGTACGGTTTCGTCGTCAGAACCGAGACATTATGACCTCGGTGTTGGAGGTGTTTTGCCGTGCGGAGGACGTAGTTCTCCGCACCGCCGTGTTCGTGTGGTGGAAACAGCGCGTTGACGAGGCAGATGTTCATTAGGGCTAATCCGTATATACGAAGATTGTTGGTTGATTGAGGGGCGGATTCTTCATCGTACGTCGTTGGTAGCTTCCCGGGATCATCAGCGTTCGGTCATCGATTGAGTAATCGTCTTCTGTTTCGGCATATTTATTATTCAGGACGAATGCCGAAATAATATAATTATTGACTAGGTTTTGGAATCTTACCAGGTACTAGTTCGCGTAGCGTTTATCACCGGTGTAGGGACTATCACTTCATAATGACAAATGTGGCGGTAGTAGTTCTCGACACAGTCCGAAAAGACACCTTCGACGAATTCTTTGACTGGCTACCTGGGAAGCGGTTCGAAAATGCGTACAGCACGAGCCACTGGACGGTTCCTGCTCACGCTTCCCTTTTCACTGGAAAGTACGGATCTGAAGTAGGCGTTTTGGCGAAAAATCGTGCACTTGACTGTACAGACTCAGTTATCGCAGAGCGACTCTCAGACGTTGGCTACCAAACACGGGCTTGGACAGCAAATCCAAACGTTAGTCAGGCTGGAAACTGGGATCGAGGGTTCGATGAGATGGCTGGGCCTTATGCACTGAAGCGAGGACGAGAAGATCTCCTTGATTGGGATTCGGTCCTCGCAGAAATAGATGCGGGTAAGTGGGAAACCCATCTTCGTAGCGCAATTCGCTGTATCACCGGTGACTGTGCTACAATCCCTTCTTTGATCGATGGCGCGAAAATCAAATTGTACGGTGATGGGTACGCGGTCCCGGATGACGGTGCATCTACCGTTCGAGATTGGGTCCAGTCGACAGATTTCGGAACAGAGGAGTTCTTGTTTGTCAAATTGATGGAAGCGCATATTCCATACGATCCTCCTGCTGGGTTTGGTATTGATGAATCCGTGAGTGTAGGCGTTGCTGATACATTTGGTGGTGTTGAAGATAAAAAACGGATCGAAGACGCGTACCGAGCGTCTGTTCGCTACTTATCGGAAGTCTATGAGGATATATTTGAGGAATTGAATAAGTCGTTTGACTACGTCATCACTCTCTCCGATCACGGAGAGTTGCTTGGCGAGTACGGACTGTGGAACCACGTTCTCAGTCTCCATCCGGAACTCGTTCAAGTACCACTCGTGATCTCAGGTAAAGATGTTGAAGACGGTACGTGTGAGACGACTGTGTCGATCCTTGACGTTCACGAAACAATTCTATCCCTCGCAGAGGTAACACCTGAGGAGGAATTGAGGGGCGTCGACCTTACCAATGAAACGCTTTCAGCGGAGCGTCACTTCCTAACTGAGTATCACGGCCTCATGTCTATGGCGGCAGAACGAATGCGGAAGGGGGGAGCCCCCGATTCCACAGTTTCGGAGTATGAGACCTCGCTCTCTGGGTTTGTCACCGACGACTACTATGGATACGAGACTGTAGACGGCTTTCGGGAAATCGGTACCACGGACATCCAGAATCCGAAAGACCATTTAGATTCCCTCGTGGAGGGGATTGTAAAACAGGATGTCGAAAGTGGGGGCATCTCGAAGGCGACAGAACAACGCTTGGAGAACCTGGGGTATGTCTAAGAAAATAAAGTAAGATGATAGGTGAACGAATAATTGAAGGCTTATCGGACACGGCCTCACTTGCGGAGTCTTGGGCAACTGGAACCAGCCGAGTCCGGCGTAGAGAGGGGGTTAGAACTGCTGCTGGCTGGGCAGTTGTTTCGCCTCTGGGGCATTTATCACGCTCAGGCTACTTTGATCCATATCAATTCCGATCAGAATCCATCTTTGATACGGAGTGGGATCTCCTGATAATACTCGACGGTTGCCGAGTCGACCTGATGAGTGAAGTTGCAAGTGAGTACGCATTCCTTGAAACGGTTAGGGAGAAGTATTCCTTAGGTGCAAATTCCACGGAGTGGATTCAAGAGAATTTCGTAAACGAACCAGATCAGGAACGACTCAAGAATGCCTGCTATATCACGGGAAACCCCCACACAGAGGTTACTCTGACCGGAGACAACCTCGGGTATCTGGACGAAGTCTGGAAGTACGCATTTGACTATGACCGAGGGGTTATGCCGCCACGTCCCATAACCGATAGAGCGATCTCTGCAGGCCGTAATCGAGACTTTGATAGATGTATTGTACATTATATGCAACCACATTTCCCTTCGATTCCTCGGCTAGACCTGGGTTCCACGATGAACCCCAAGAACGTCGGTGACGAGTGGAACTCAATTTGGAATCGGCTAAGGAAGGGCGAGGTAAGCGAGCAGGTAGTCTGGGAAGCATATCGGGAGAACCTACAGCACATTCTTGACGAAATCGAGGTTTTACTTAAGAACTTCCAGGCGGAAAAGACCATCATCAGTGCAGATCATGGTAACGCATTCGGGGAATTTGGGTTCTATGGACACCCACCGATTCCTATCAGCGCGATACGGAAGGTTCCCTGGTGTAAAAGTAGTGCCAATGACGAAGGAACGAGGCAGCCAGATATAACACCGCCTGAGCAAGATTCGTCGTTCAGTCGAAACGAACAGCTTCAGGCCCTTGGATACAAGTAGAACCGATGAGATTAGTTCGTACAGGTTCAATTGTAACTCTTTTTTCGGGGATTAACGCCGTGGTCTCGTTCGTTGGAATCATACTTCTAACCCGGTTGATACCCTCAGAAGAACTGGGTAAATTTTTCCTTTTCCAAGCAACTCTTGGCATTTTATCGATTCCAGCAGCAGCAGGGATTAATGGAGCCGTTGAGAAACGAATTAGTGAGGGGGGCGATGGACAGCGAACCCTTGGGGCAGCCATTTCACTAAAAATCCTAATCCTCGTCGTCGTCGGAGGAGGAGTGATTCTACTCGGGAAATACGTGAATTCTTACGTTGGTATGACTGTCGCACCAATATTGGCTATCGGTCTGGTTTTCCAAGAAGCAACCCACCTTGGATTTCGAACCCTGAGAGGCGAAAAACAAGTTTCTGCAGCATCAATGCTTCAATCAGCAAGAATAATCATATGGATCTCTGGAGCGGTTGGCGCAGCTCTCCTTGGGTTCGGAGTGAAAGGCTTGATATACGTTTTACTGGGAAGTTACCTCCTAATGGCCGTCACGTGTATTGGACTACAAGAAACCGGAATAGGTCGCTTCTCAGTTGAACATATCCGGTCCATCGTATCCTACGCTAAGCATAATGCTGTCACCTCTGTTGGAGGATCTATCTACGGGTGGATGGATACCGCAATTCTAGGGATATTCATTGGACCCAGTCTTATCGCTGCCTACGAAGTTGCTTGGAGGCTGTCGAAAGTTGGGCTAATTGTCTCACGGTCCGCGTCAATTACGACGTTCCCTCAAATTAGCGAGTGGGCAGAACAAGGCCTACACGAAAAGATCTCATCAACCGTCTCGGAAAGCTTTGTCCCAGCGCTACTAATCGTCGTACCTGCCTTTGTTGGCACACTTCTACTGGCGTCGGATATTTTGAGCGTTCTGTATGGTCCGGAATACGCAGTTGCAGCAGCGGCGTTTACGGTTCTTGCGGCAGAGCGGGTCATCAAAGCCTCGAATCATATCATTAGTCGTTGTCTCCACGCGATAAATCGGCCAGACCTGAGTGCGCAAGCGACAGTGGTCGCAATTCTACTGAATTTAGTGCTAAATTGGGTTCTAATTCAGGATTTCGGTATCATTGGCGCAGCACTCGCAACTTCAACGTCATTTGCAGCGAAACTCCTCATAGAATACGCTTATCTAACTCAGCTAATCTCATTCGACTTCCCTGTTAGAGCTCTTGTGGATATTTCTGTTTCTGCCGTAGCGATGGCGGTCACTCTCCTCGTCGTGAAGCCAGTCATCCAGATTGGACAGGCTAAATCCCTCATTTTGTTGATTTTATTGGGTGGGGTAAGCTATTTCTCGTTCTTGATGATATCCACGTCGATGCGCCAACGCGCAGCTGTCGTAATTAACCAACTAAGCCCGAGCTAATGAACAGACACAAGCAAATGCGCCTGAAAGACGGCGTATCTCGATAGATGCAAGTTAGCTACGTCATCAATTCTCTTGCAACCGGCGGTGCCGAGCGAATGCTCCTCCGTCAGATTCAGTACTCGCCACGGGAACCAACCGTGTACACCTTGGGTGGAGCTAAGGATTTGAAGCCGGAATTTGAGGAGGCTGGATCATCTATTGTTGATGTTGGAAGTCTCGAAGACGGATATCTACGGGCAGTCTGTACTCTGAGGGACCACCTCTCAGAGGAGGATCCTGATATCGTACACTCCCATCTCCCGAACGCTCATATCGTTGCCAGACCGGCGTGCATGTTAGCGAGAATTGAGGACATAGTTTCAACGCACCACAACGTCGCTCGAAGTCCAGGGTACCAATTTCGAGTTGGAACCTTGGAGAAAGTCACCCGGCCGATTGATACTACTGAAATCGCGGTTTCAGACGCTGTCCGGCGATCACAGAAGAGCCTAGTGGGGCCTGAATCCTGGGAAGTAATACACAATGCCATAGACGTTGAAGCATACCATAACAAGGTCGCTGAATCCGAGGGGGTTCAATTCGATTCCCATAGTCCCGTTTTCCTCAACGTTGGACGGTATGTTGAGCAGAAAGGACAGAAAACCCTCATCAAAGCGATGTCAGACGTAGTTGAAGAGTTTCCTGATGCTGCTGCAGTAATTGTTGGCTGGGGATCGCTTGAGAGCGAGCTTAGAGAGTTAACTCAGGATGTCGGTGTCTCAGACAACGTCTTTGTAACAGGTAAAGTACCCTCTGTACCAGATTACTATTCCGGGGCAGATATTTTCGTAATGTCATCTGTGTGGGAGGGGTTCGGTATCGTCCTCATTGAGGCAATGGCTGCTGGCCTCCCTATAGTAGGAACAGACACAACAGCAATCCCAGAAATTGTAACTGAGGACTTCGCAAAGGTAGCTCCCCCACAGTCCCCAGAACAACTTGCAGAGAAGATGATTTCAGTAGCCGATAGTGATACGGAGGTATTAGGCGAAAATGCACTTCGGCAGGCACGGAAGCACTTCGATATAACCCGGTTAGTTGAGCAGCACGAAACGTTGTACGAGCGAATTTACTACGATAGCTGAGATCTCGGAGAGTTACGTGTAACCAAGTGCTTCGAGTTGCTCTTCGACAACTTTGCCGGCTTCTTCTCCAGTACGTTCAGCCCAGTCGTTCGGGAGTTGACTCCGTAGATTCGTGGCATCGATACGCCCAAACTCCTCACCGGTTTCGAGCAGGCGCGCACTCAGCATAACGTCGTCCGATACGGAGTGAATCAGCTTCCGGTCATTCTTATAGACAGCTTTCCGCTCCGGACCATACCGAACCCCTTCACAAAACACTACACGGTTCTCGGGAATCGATGTCAACCAGTCCTCACCATTCCCAGTTGAGGAATCAAGAACCGCCTCGGAGAGCGTAGCTGGAACGTCGATGAGACTCGCCCAGCCCCCCTCTGGAAGCAGTCCCTCGTCGTTTGTTCCGACCGGAACTCGGGCGACCATATCGAGTGGCGTGCCACCATGGCCGACGCCGTAGTTCGGCCGGGAATCCGTGAATTGTCGGTCGACATCATAGTGCTCCCAATGCGCCTCGCCGTGGTCCCCGAACAGTACAACTGTCGTTTCGCCATTAAGCCTGTCAAGCAGTTCTTTGAGGCAGTCTTCGACGTAGTCTAGCGCAGCTTGGTACAGCTTGAGGCGTTGCTCGCGGTAGTACGCGCATTTATCACTTCCGTCATAAGAGCTAGTGTATTTTCGAATGACCGGTAAATCCTGTAGTGACGTGTCGACATCCCGGTTCTCGATGTATCTCTGAGGTGGGTCAAGTGGTGCATGAAGGTCAGCCAGCTGCAAGTACGTGAACGTTCGATTCCGGCCATTTCGCCAGTCTCTGTATCGGTCGATAACTGTCTCTGCACGCTCGTCAGCCCAGACTCGGTGTGACTGGAACCAGGTTTTCGTAGCCATGAACGGCATCGGAAATCCAAACAGTCCGAGGGTATCATAACCAGCAGTCTCGAACAACTCTGGTAACGTCTGCTTGGAGCTTACCTGCTCAGGAATTGCGAATGATTCGTCTCCAGGCATCGTATGGGCAATAGCACCATGTTCGTGTGGATACTTTCCAGTGAGAGTACTGGTTACGGAAGGAAACGTCCACGTACTCGGAGCAATAGCCTCAGCAAACTTGATACCAGGCAGGTCTGGAACAGTATCTTGGCGAAGCGCGTCAATACAAATTAGGAGAATGTGGTTCGGTTCGTTGGATGAGTCTACTTCGATGTCTGATGATGTATGACGGAAATCAGCTAATTTAGATTGAGACCAGAAATAAAGGGGCCGAAGATAACGCTTGAAGCGACTTAGCATATTTCTCTGTACTCTCCGGCTCTCTTAAATACTTCTTATATATTTTCATACTGTATTATTAATAAAAACTCTATTACTTGCTTCTGTTTCGCTATGTAGGGGACTGTCTAGTTCTGACTCCTCTTGATCGGTCTTCTGTGATCAAGAGCTTGGTACGGCCCGTCGCGGTTGTAGTACTGCATGACTGTTCGTCGATGTAGTACATCGGTGCTCGTCGTTGACGTTTGGTGTGAGAGCTAGGCCGCCGGCGATCACATACAACACGAGGAGAGCAAGCGGCGGGACGAATAGCCACTTGTTTTCTAACTCACTTCTCATCGGTATCTTTGCTCATTTGTTTCGCTCGCGTATTCGGGCCTACGCTTTCGAGTGCTTGCCGGACTCGTTTCCCCGTACGATCCCATGTGAACGTTTCCGCGCGCTTTTCGCCTGCCTGCACCAATTGTTGGTAACGGCTCTCGTCGTCTACGATCGCTTCGATTCCCTGTCGAATATCGCCCACATCGTACGGGTCAACGTACTCGCCGGCGCCCCCCACGACTTCGGGGAGCGACGCGGCGTCGGAGACGACCACCGGCGTCCCGCACGCCATCGCTTCCAGTGGCGGCAGCCCGAACCCCTCGTACAGCGACGGGTAGAGGAACACGTCGGCGTGCGCGTACGCGTACTTCAGCTCAGGCTGGGAGAGGAAACCGGGGGTAACGATGCGGTCGTCTTCGGGCACTTCTAACGCGTCGAAGATGTCCTTGTTGCCGGGTCCGACGAGGACGAACGAGTAGTCAGCGTTAGCGTTCGCTTCGAACTGCTGGAACGCCTCAACCGCCCGGGAGACGTTCTTCCGCGGATTCATCGACCCGACGTATAACACGTACGGCTCTGGGAGTTCAACTGAAGTACCAGCACTGTCCTCGTGAAATATGTCGTCGACCCCATTGTATACCACCGTTACCTTTTCTGGGTCAACCTCAATGCTCTCGGTAATCTCTGACTTCGAGAACTCCGAAACCGTCACGATTCGGTTCGAAACGTGGGCAACTCTGGGGATTGTCGCGCGACGATACGCGCGATGTATTCCGCTTGTAAATCCGTTGATGGCGTTCACATCGTGGATGCACGTCACGACTGGGAACGGCTGGTCAGTCAACGGTGCGTTTCCGTTCGGGCAGAGCAGTACGTCGATTTCTTGTCTGCACGCTAGCAGTGGAAGTAGTGTTCGCTCCCAGAGGACACCGAATACTTGCGATTTATCGTAATAGAACTGGCTTGAAACGTGCGTTTCCGGGAACTCTGAGCGTACCGTCTCGTGGCCGAACAACACGACGTCAACGTCTTCACGCTCAATGAGCGCACTCGTCAACTTCTTTGCCGCCTGTACCGCCCCACCCGGCTCAGGTTCGGTAAACGTCCGTGCGTTTACCCCGACACGGAGCGTCATTTGTATCCGAGTGCCGAAAGCCGGTCCTCAATTTCGTCGTCGACCGCTTCCTCATTGGCGTTTTCTTTCCCCTTACTGTGATTGTTGTCTACCTGTTCTAAGACGTGTTCTCGAAGGCGTTGCGGGATCTCTGAACCGTTCGTGGCTACGAGCTCGTCGCTATCGCTATCGTATTCGCCGTACCACGTTTTTGTCTTAGTTCGTGCACTAAACCGACGAACGTGCGAGTTCTCATTTTCCCCACGTGCTGACGAAAATACGGTCCTGCCCTCGAACTCCTCTGGGTCGGATGCGACTTGACGAAGGTCACTTCCCGGCAGAGAGACATTAGTTCCCTCGACTTGGGATAAGATTGTCGTCACGATGTCTATTGTACTGACCGGCGTATCGACTGTCTTACCACTGGTTTCGGGCACACAGACCAGCAGTGGGACGTGAACGAGTTCGTCGTGGACGAATCGTGGGTGCTCGTAATACCCGTGTTCACCGAATGCGTCCCCGTGGTCGGCTGTAAACACGATGAGGGACTCTTCTAGAATCCCCCGTTCATCAAGCGCGTCGAGAAATGACCCAATTTTCTCGTCGTTGTACCTGATTTCGCTGTCATAGGCGTCGATGAGCGACTGCCGCTCTTCTTCGGTAATCGTCTCTGGATTATCTATCGCGCGCTGGTAGAGCGTCTGTGCCTCGCTGTCGGAGAGAGTGTCCTCTCCGTACAGCGTCCCGTACTCACCCGGCGGCTCGTACGGACCGTGAGTATCCATGTAGTGATTCCAGAGGAAGAACGACTCTCCCTTGTCGAGTGAGTCAATCCACTCTAATGACCGTTCGTTGATTTCGTCGGCTCGTGCGTAGTGTCGGTTTCGAAACTTGTCGAAGGCACGCTGTGCCAGTGCGATTAGTTTGTGGCGTCCGAGGTGCAGGTCGTCGTCGAATTTACCGAAGCCGTCACCGAATCCGTAGGCCCGCGAAACGAACGGATTCGAGTGAAACCCTGCAGTTTCGAACCCCGCATCTGAAAGTAGAGAGCCGATGGAGTCGGCATTGATGTGGTATTCGTCGTCGACAGCAGCATCCGGGTGTCGTCCAGTCAGGAGGGACGGTACTGCCTCCCGCGTGTGAGAACTAGCACTATACGCGCTCGTGAACGTGATGCTCTCAACAGCGAAATCGTCAATTCGTGGTGACGTATCCCGGTGATAGCCGTAACATGAGAGGTGATCCGCACGGAGGGCATCCGCAGAGAGTAATATCACGTGTTCCCAGTCGTTCATCGCCTCGTCAAAGGCCACAGATGAAGTTATGCCTTTACCCTTGACTCTACCAACTCCCGTATCGAAAGGGCATTACTCGCTGCTGTGCTACGGCTCTGTGATGGATGTCGCGTTCGTCTCGAACGTCGTCTACCCGTTCGTGACCGGTGGCGCCGAGAAGCGCATCCACGAAATCGGGACGCGGCTCGCCGAACGCGACCACGACGTGACCATCTACGGCCGCTACTTCTGGGACGGCCCCCGCGAGACCACCCACGAGGGCGTGACGCTGCGCGCGGTCAGCCCCGAGCGCAACCTCTACGGCGAGGACGGCCAGCGCTCCATCGGGGAGGCGCTGGAGTTCGCAAAAGACATTTTCCGCCCGCTACGCCGGCACGCCCCCGACCACGACATCGTCGTCGCGTCCGTGTTCCCGTACTTCCCCGTGCTCGCCGCGAAACTCACGCTCGCGGGCACCGGCACGCCGCTCGTGACGACGTGGCACGAGGTGTGGGGCGACTACTGGAACGAGTATCTCGGCGCGCTCGGCCCGTTCGGGAAGGCCGTCGAGCACGCCACTGCTCGCGTCCCGCAGTACCCGATAGCTGTCTCGGGCATCACCGCGGACAGGCTCGCGGCGCGCGGCCAGTCCCGCGACCGGATTCGGACGGTCCCGAACGGCATCGACTACGACCAGATTCGGAGCGTCGACCCGGCCGCCGACGCCTTCGACGTGCTGTTCGCGGGCCGCCTCATCGAGGACAAGCGCGTCGACGTGCTCCTCGACGCCTTCGACGCCGTCGACACGGACGCGACGCTCGGTGTCATCGGGGACGGCCCCCAGCGCGACGCCCTCGAACGGCAGGCCGCGGCGCTCGACAGTGCCGACCGCGTTACCTTCCTCGGCTTCCTCGACGACTACGAGGACGTGCTCGCGCACATGCGCGGCGCTCGCGTGTTCGCGTCCCCCTCGACCCGCGAGGGGTTCGGCATCACGTACGCGGAAGCGATGGCCGCCGGCTGTCTCGTCGTCGGCGCTGACCACCCGAACTCCGCTGCCGACGAAGTCATTCAGGGCGGCGGCTTCCTCGTCGAACCGACCGCCGACGCGCTCGCCGCGGCCCTCCAGTGTGCCCTCCGCGGCGATACGCCGCCAGTGAACCCGGAAACCGTCGCCCGCCAGTTCGACTGGCACAACGTCGCTACCGAAGCGGAGAAGGCGTACCGTGCCGCAGTCGACGGTGACTGGTGACCGCCCGCTACTCGACTGGATTCCGAGGCCGTCCGAGTCGGTCGTAGGCAGTCACTCCTCCGTGTTCACGCTCTGATTGCGGTACTCTACCGACTGAATCTTCCCGACGAAGCCATGCGGCCCCGTCGAGACGGAGCCGATGGAGGCCCGGTCGGTCGGTTCGACGGGGCCAGTGTACGTTCGTTCGGCCACGACTTCGCCGTCCAGCCGTAACTGTACGGCCTCGTCGTCTCGGACGAGTGTCGCCGTGTGCACTTGTTCGTCGTCAACGCGGGGTCCGGAGAGCACAGCTGCTTGCTCGCCGTTTCCGAGTGCGGCGAGAATACTTCCGTCGGTAAACGCGATTTGGACACCACTCGTGTTGTAGAACGTCGACGGAGCTGCCGTGCCGACGAGCCTCGGCCAACGCACGTCGTTCATGTAGTCGGTACTGTTGTCGGTACGGAACGTGACCGACAGCGAGAACGAGTCATCGGTCCCGAGGTCGGTCGCGTCGGGGACGGTGACGGTATCGTCGCCGTCGAAGTGGAGTCCTTCGTCGGTCCACGTCGCGCCGTCTATCCAGCCGTGGTTCCCGCCCGCGACGTCGAACGCGACCTCGCCGCGACTGGCGTTCAGCGGCCAGTACGATGCCCCCGCATGCTGGCCGTCCGGCCCGACGAACGACCCGTTCTCGATTGCGTCGTTCGAGACCGAGAGACCAGTACCGTCGTACGTTCCGTTGTGCGGGACGCGCACCGCGTACCAGCCGTTCGCGGTCGGCGTCACCCGCCGCTCGTAGGTCTTGGTTTCGCCGCCCGCGTCGAACTCCGTGCTCACTGTCTTGGGTTGGCCGGGCTCGCCCTGCCCGACGAGCATCGCGCCCGGCACGAGGTCGAAGACCTTCCGGTCGTCGTTGGCGTACACCGCGCGGTAGTGGCCGAGACCGGCCACGTCGTCCCCGCCGCTCCCCCAGTGGTCCCAGAGCCGGGACTGCATCGACGTCCGTGAGAAATTCTCGTCGATGGACTCGACGACGACGTACCCCACCGGCCGCGCCGTCAGTCGGTCGTACCACGCGCTGGCGTTGCTCGACGTCACGAACTCCCGGTAGTTGTCTCGGGCGAACGCGTACGACCGGGACTGGTTGTTGACGTAGTAGTTGTAGACGCGGTTCCGGTCCCAGTCGCTGAACACGTAGTTGTCGGGCCACGAGACGTTCGCTGCCGCGGCGTAGTCATCGGTGCCGGCTGCCGCGTCGTAGGTCGCCCCTTCGATTGTCAGGTCGCTCGTGCCGCCGGCCGTCTGGAACACCCCGAGACTGCCGACGAGCAGGAACAGCGCGACGACTGCGAACGTCGACTCGCGGTCCGGCAGCGAGATGCCGGTCGGCTCGTTGTCCGCGTCCCGGAATCGCGGCGGGACGGTGTCGGCGTCGCCGGCGTCGACGAACGGCCGCGGGAGCGCCGTCGCGTCGACGGCGGCGACGAGGTAGACGAACCCGAGCCCGGAGAAGACCGCGAACGGGATGGCGAGGTGGCCGGCGAACCGCAGCTGCACGAGCGACGCGAGGAAGAACGCGCCCGCGTAGACGGTGAGCGCCAGCCACGCCGGTCGGTGGTCGCGCTTCACGCGCCACGTCGCCCACACCAGTGCGGCGACCGCGATGAAGAACGCGAATCCGAGGTAGAAGATGGGTGTCGTGATTACGCCGTACTCGGGGCTCAACAGCGAGTACGTCTCCGTAATCGATGTCTGACCGGTGCGCGTGAAGTAGCCAACCCCGCGCTGCACGGCGGCCTGGACGCTCGGAAGGACGACCCACGCGACGACGCCAGCAACGACGCTCCCGGCGACCTCCAACCCTAGTACCGTTCGCGCCGCAATCCCGCGTCGGACCGCCAGTTCGCCGATGGCGACGACGACAAAACTGCCGGTGAACAACAGGGTTGGGGCGAACGCGCGGTACGCGCCCGACCAGTCGAAGGTGACGTGCGGGATGAGCGCGAGCACGGCGGCGACGGCGAGCGCGCCCAGCGTCCACGCGTTCGCGTCTATTGGTGACTCGCCCGCGCGCACGTCTGACTCGACGCGCAGGACGACATACGCGCCGACCGGCAGAACCAACAGCGGGCCGCCGCGCCACGCGTGGACCTGTGTTCCGACCGCGAGCGCGAGCGCGGCGAGCCCGAGCACCCGGCGCCGCGTCACCGCCCGCCAGTCCGCGCGTTCGTCCGCGAGCACGACCAGCCCCGTGACGGCGAGCGCTACCAGCAGGTAGTCGAAGGCGTGGTGGTCGCCGAACCCGAGCGCGGACCGGTACGCGGCGATGGGCGTGACCGCGTAGAACGCGACGCTGGCGAGCGCCACGCGCCGGTCGTCGAACGCGACCGCCGCGAGCACGTAGACGAGCGCGCCAACGACGACCGCCGCCACGACCGGATACCACGCCAAGACGACGCTCACGGCGTCCTGCCCGCCCCCGAGGAGGGCCGCCAGCGTGTGCGTGGCGGCTATCATCGCGACGTCGTGGTCTTGGAGCGCGGGCGGCAGCGACGTCACCGACGTTCCAGTTCGGAACAGCTCTTCGAGCCAGTACCGGTAGAAGTACGCGTCGTTCCCCGACAGCACCACGTCGCCGTCCCGGAAGACCGCGGTCCACGAGAACGCCGTCCGCATCACGACGACGAGCGCGAGCAGCGCCCCCAGACTCGTCGCGACGGTCGAATCGACGCCTCGGAGGCGCGCCGCTATCGACGGCCGCGCCTCGGTGGCGTCGTCCTCGCGGACGGCCTCGCCGTCGAGTGCGGCCTCGACGGCGGCTCGGTCGGCGAGTCGGTACTCGTCGCCCGCCGACTCGACGATTCCTCGGGAGACGAGTTCGCCGAACGCCCCCGAGTCGAGGGGCACGTCGTCGAACGTCCACGTCGCCGCGTTCGCGTCGACGTCGAGGACGGTGCGGAGGTCGTCCTCGATGGAAGGGCGGTCGGCGAGAACCTCGTCCGTTGCGTCCCGGACGTCACTCATTGCCCGAGGTGTCGCCACTGACCCGCATAAAATCTCTCCTTGCCGGCCGACTACTCGTCGCTCGCCGCTTCGAGGAGGTCCCGCCCGCACTCGACGCAGATAAACGCACCGTCGGTCGTCTCTACACCCGGCGCGTTGCACCGAATGCACTTGACCCGGGCGCTCCGCGCTTCCCGTGGATAGCGAGCCATTACCGAAACTGGTCGCCGACTGGTCGTAAATGATTCGTCATCGACAGACCGGGGGTTGTCGTGTCGCATCGGTCGTGGCTGTGTGGAACCGCGGCAAGGAAGTCTAACCACGCTCGGACGTCCGACTAACCACGTGAGCCCGGGAAAACGTGGCAGCTACTGCACCCCTGTCCAGCAGGCAGCGGCGGCCTACGTCGCAATTCGGTCGAAGAGACAACAGACCTATCACCGTGTACGACTACCGTTCGACCAGTATGAAAGCGGTCGTGTTAGCCGCGGGTGAGGGTACGCGTCTTCGGCCACTCACGGAGGACAAGCCCAAGGGGATGGTCGAGGTCGACGGGAAGCCGATTCTCACTCACTGTTTCGAGCAGCTCGCGGAGCTGGGCGCGGACGGACTCGTCGTGGTCGTCGGCTACCGGAAGCAGGACATCATTGAGCACTACGGCGACGACTTCGACGGCATCCCGATCACGTATGCCCACCAGCGCGAACAGAAGGGTTTGGCCCACGCGCTTCTGAAGGTCGAGGAGTACATCGACGACGACTTCATGCTGATGCTTGGCGACAACGTCTTCCACGCGAACCTCGAGGACGTGGTGCGCCGCCAGCAGGAGGAACGCGCCGACGCGGCGTTCCTCGTCGAGGAAGTCGACTGGGAAGAGGCGAGCCGCTACGGCGTGTGTGACACGAACAAGTACGGCGAAGTGACTGACGTAGTGGAGAAACCCGAGGACCCGTCGTCGAACCTCGTGATGACCGGCTTCTACACGTTCAGTCCCGCTATCTTCCACGCCTGCCACCTCGTCCAGCCGTCGAACCGCGGCGAGTACGAAATCTCGGAAGCCATCGACTTGCTCATCCAGAGCGGGCGCACCATCGACGCCATCGGCTTGGAGGGCTGGCGCATCGACGTCGGCTACCCCGAAGACCGCGACGAGGCCGAAACGAGACTACAGGAGGACTCGTAGCGTCCGACTGCGGGGTACAGTATTAGCGCGCCGGCTCTTGTCTTTTTCACCGCTATTCCCGCCTCGCGTTTGATACGCACATCTACTGCGCGGTGCTCGTTCCGAGCGCCGTCCGACTCCCGCCCTCGTGTTCGGTCCGCCGCTCGCGCACCCGTACCGTACACACCGTCTCGGTGGCGTCGTCGACGACGAGTGCGTCCCCGGTCCGCGACGGCAACTTCTCCCGCACCGTCCCCGAGAGGTAGGTCGGCTGTGTCTCCGACAGCGCGTCCACGTCCCGCTGGGAGGTGAGGCGGTGTGCGACCACCAAATCCGACTGCGAAATCGCGGTCTCGGGGAGCGCGCTCGGCCGCTGCGTGGCGAGCACGACGCTCGCGCCCGGCGCACGACCGCGCGTGTAGAGCGTGTCGATGGCCGCGGCGGCCGCGCCGGTCGCACACGCGTGCGCTTCGTCCACGAGCAGCCACGGCAGCGCCCCGGCTTCGGCGAGCGCCCCTTGGTATAACCCCGCCGCGACGGCCGCGACGACTGCCTGCAGCGCGGGCGTCGCCAGCCCCGTGCCGTCGAGCACCGCGCCGTCAGCGAGCAGGTCTCGCGGCGTCGGCGCGTCGGGCGCGAAACATCCCCACGAGTCGGCGAGCGCGAGGTGGTTCTGTGCGGCCCGCCGCGGGGCCGCCGCTGCGTCCGCGTCCGCGACCCACTCCTGCATCCCCACCAATGTTTCCGCGTCCGTCGCGGCGCGCCACACGAGCGTGCCCGCGGCGCTCGCGGGGTCGAGGTCGAGCAGGTCGCACCACGCTCGCGGCGGCAGCGCGCTCGCCCGGACGCGCGGCTCGACGACCGGCACGCCCGCGGCGGCAAGCCCCCCGAACGCGCCCATCGGGTCGACGACGACGGGCGCGACCCCGGGCGTCGCCGCCAGTTCCTCCGCGAGCACGCCGAGCGTGTACGACTTCCCGCTCCCGCGCTTCCCGACGACGACGCCGGCGTGCGGTCCCGCCACGTCCACGCCGACGCGCGCGCCGAGGCTCCGGTCCGTGGCGAGGTATCGACCGAATTCCCCGACGGCTCCCGCGTCCGCGCCGCCGTCGCGTCCGAGCACGTCCATAGCGCTGTTGCCCCCGCCCTCCCGGAAGAATCCTCGTGCGAGCGTTCAAGTGCGAAGCCGCGGCCAACCCGTGGCGTGTTCGACTCCAACCGACTCCGGCTCGACCAGTTCTCGCGCGACGAGCGCGCCATCGAGGGCCTGCCGGTCCGGCTCGTCGTCGCGTTCGTCGTCGGCGTCGCGGTGCTCAGCGTGATGCTCAGCATGGTCTCGGGCGTCGACACGCTCTCCGTGAGCGAACTCGAC
>Ga0207770_100073_pt1 | contig 87827 bp, 97 predicted proteins | sample A23E2SouthBayCA_FD_187729 | JGI IMG/M metagenome (GOLD analysis project Ga0207770, IMG submission 187729) | Aerobic enrichment media microbial communities from Eden Landing Ponds, California, USA - A23 E2 (SPAdes) | ecosystem: Environmental > Aquatic > Marine > Unclassified | place: Emeryville...
CTCGTGCAAGACCAGATGATAGTCCGTCTCAGAAATCCAGGTCACATCAACGTCCGTCTGGCCATCTAACTCGTCCTCGAAACTCTTTATTGCCCCCGCGCCGGCGTACCCCGAACCGAGCACCACTACGTTCTCTGTCATAGGCCACTCTCCGGAGTCATTAGATACAAACCCTTTGGAATCGGTCCACGGCTTTGCTGTTGTCCTCGCATGCTGGCTCGCGGTTGTGACCCAGCCCCCTAAGTTTGCAGTCACCTTCGCTCCCCCTCCTGAGCGCAAACAGTTTCTACTGTTCCTGAAAACCCCTCCTAATCACCTATGTACGGATTCAGGCCGCCGTTTCCAGCCAGTCAATTGAATAGGAGACGGGTCATCCGGGGGCCAATGGCCAGCATAACAATTGTGCTGCTTGTCAGGACTGTCCGGCGCAGGGGCGGTTGGGCTCATTCGGCGCAGCCCACGTAACGGCGTTGTGCAAGAGCTTCTGGACGACCGGCCGGTGGTACACTGGAAACGTCTCGTGGCCGGGCTGAAAGTAGAATATTCTTCCTGCATCACGGTAGTAACAACACCCGCTGGGAAACACCGTGCCGTCGTCACACCAACTTACAGTCACTAGCGTGTCCGGTGTCGGCAGGTCGAACCCCTTTCCGTAGATCTCGGCACGTTCGAGTTCGAACTCCTCGGGTAGTCCATCGGTAATGGGATGGCTCGCTTCCACGACCCAGACGTGCTCACGCTCGCCCTCCTCGCGCCAGCGCAGGGTGCCAGTCCCCCCCATGAGTGCCTCGAACGGCTTCGACTCGTGACTGGAATGGAGCGGGATGAACCCCATCCCGTCACGGACGGCCTGCTCGACGCGGTTCGCAGTCGCATCGCTAACAACATCGTGGGCAATATCGCTCCACCACAGTAACACATCAGTTTCGGCGAGCACCGTCTCGGTCAGTCCGTGGGCTGGGTCATCGAGTGTCGCTGTCTGAACGGTGTGGCCGTACGAAGTAAGCGTCTCAGCCAACGTCGTGTGGATTCCGTCGGGGTACATCGCATTGGCCGGGCCTGTCGCCCGTTCATGCTGATTTTCGTTCCACACGGTGACTGCAACCATACAAGAATACACTGAATAACCCGAAAAAAATATGGCTACTCTCTCCCAGCGTAACCGCGCCGCAAGAAATAGCGGAGAGGGACACACTCGGGTATAATAGCTCATAGCTCTGGGTAGGCCTCAGTGTGCGATGTCCTGCTGAGTCTCTCGATGTGGTTCCCAAACGATGGAGTCCGGCTACTTGCACAGGGGTAGTTATTAGCCGGCCGCGGCCGAAATCCCGACAAGATATGAGCGATTCACCCGAGAAGCTCTCCGTCTGGTGTGCTGGCGAGGACTGGTGCCCCATAACCACGACGGCGTCCCTTATCGGGAAGAAGTGGCACCCCGTTATCATCCACCGATTGCTTGATAACGGCCCATCAGGCTTTAACGAACTCAAAGAGAACGTCGATGGGATTTCTTCTAAAGTCCTCTCTGACAGCCTTGAAGACCTGCAGGAGAAAGGGCTCGTCGACCGCGAAGTAATCAACGAACAGCCGTTTCGCGTCAATTATTCGCTCACCGAACACGGGGAGTCGCTGGAGTCCGTAATCACCGAAATGGCGGCGTGGGGCGAGACGTACCTGCAGGAACCGACAGAGGCCGACGAGCCCGCGGAGTAGGTCCAGCAGGCAATCCCTTTTGTTGCTGCCCGACGAATCTTCGTGTATGCCTGTTACTTCGGACGACGAACTCCGGGAGATTCTCGAACATGACCGCGTCGCCGTCGTCGGGTGCTCGACCAGCCCCGGCAAGGACGCCCACGAGATTCCGAAGTACCTTAGCGAACAGGGGTACGATGTAATTCCGGTCAACCCCTTCGCTGACGAGATATTCGGGCAGAAGGCCTACGACTCACTGGCAGAGGTTCCGGGTGAAATAGACATCGTTGACGTGTTCAGGCCCAGCGATGAGGTCCGCGACATCGTTGACGCGGCCCTAGAACGCGACGACGACGCCGTCATCTGGCTCCAGCTTGGTATCCACGACGACGACGCCGTCGAACGCGCTGAGGCGGCTGGCCGCCGCGTCGTTCAGGACCGCTGTATGAAGCCGACCCACCAGCAACTGATGAGGTGAGTGGACGGGCGACTGTCGCGGACTACCGCTGATCGATGTGTGAACGTCGTCCAGCAGTTTTGGGAATGTGGCGTCAGTCCGAGTTATCCCTGCGCGCTGGCGGCGTCTTTGACATGACCTTCCCCCACTTCGAACGGTTATCCGCGACCTGTCGATAGGCCCGCTCGCGGAATCGCTCGTAGTCCTCGAACTGCCGGAGGAACGAGACCAGCGGTCGTGCTGGCTTGCCGAGTTCGGTGTATGTAAGCGCGGTTTCGATGGATTTCCCGCAGGAATACACGTCCTCCTCGGTCACCAGATGCGAACAGGACTCGTAGTCGTCTGGGAGTCGCTCTAGCAGGTCGTCGCCGAGCGCAGAGAAGCCAACGATTTCGAGATCAGACCGTTCGCCGATGAAGTCCGCCCACCATGTACAGAAGCCACAGTCGTCGTCGTAGACGAGCGTTGCGTCGCTCATATGCGGTCTACGCATCCGGGGCACAAACACCTGTGGTTCAGCCGGCAGGGATTCACAGCCGGTCACCACAGACGCGGACGTGAATCGGTTGGTCAAACCGGTCGTGACTGGCGGGCTTGTACCCCTGTGACTGGCCGCCTTCGACCGGGCACTGTCGCTCAGTTGGTGCCCACGACGCGACTGTGACGCCAACTGTTTTGCCCGCCGCTCTCTTCAGAACGCGTATGGACGAGGATGCGGTCGCCGAACTCATCGAGGAAGCGCTTCCGGAAGCACAGGCGACGGTCACCACACCGCGGGACCCTGACGACGACAAACACTACGCCGTACGCGTGGTTTCGCCGGTGTTCGAAGGGGAGTCGCTAGTTGACCAGCACCAGCTCGTCCACGACGCGCTGGGGGACCATCTCACTCGCGACATTCACGCCATCGAGCTGACGACGCTGACACCTGCGGAAGCAGAGTAGCCGGGTCTCGGTGATGGGGCCTCGCTCGCCCCGTCGGTACGCCTTTATTGCCGACGCCGTTAGTGGCGGTATGGCATTCGAGCCCGAAGAACTTTCCCCGGAAGAGGTCACGGAGCAGGTAGACAGTGTCATCGAGGACAACGAGGTCGTGCTGTTCATGAAAGGCAACGAGCTGATGCCACAGTGTGGCTACTCGAAGAAGGCACTCGCACTACTGCAACAACACCGCGACGACATCGAGACAGTGGACGTGCTCAAAGCGACCGACGCCTATCGGGAAGCTCTGGAGCGCCACAGCGGGCGCGAAACGATCCCACAGACGTTCGTCGACGGGGAGTTCATCGGTGGCAGTGACATCCTCGAACAGCTCGACGAGCGCGGCGAACTTGCACAAAAAGTCGGTCAGTAAGCGCGGCCGGAAGTGGCGGCGTTACTCCTCGTCTTCGTCTTTCATGTCGCCGAGCTTGTCGACGAGGTCGCTCGTGGTCGCCTCCGTCTCGAAGGAGACCGACCCGTCGTGGTCGTTCTCGTGGACCGCAACGCCCTCGCTGTCGTCCGCGTCTACGTCGTTGTCCTTCTGTTCGGATTCATCGTAGCTACCAAAGCCCATATAGATACAACTCGGAGTCCAACACTAAAATTCGCCGGTTCTTGCCGAGACACGACCTCGCGATGACATAACGAGACAAGCAAAGGTTCTTTACCGTGCTTGCACTCCCGCTAGATAACGGCAGTCGAGAGCCGTGGTTTTCCGACGGCTATCGGGCCTCCATCTCCAAACTTATGAGTTCCGCAGACGAGACACTTGATCGAATCAAAGCACAGGTCGAAGAAGAGACACCAGACGACATCGAAATCGAATCGGTCGCGTTCGAGGGGCCGGAACTAGTTATTTACACGCCGGACGCGCAGACGGTCGCCAACCGCGACGGCATCGTCAGAAATCTCGCACAGACGCTCCGCAAACGCATCAACGTTCGCCCCACGCAGGAAGCCCTCGTGCCGCCGAACGAAGCCCGGGCCCAAATCACGCAGACGATTCCCGAGGACGCCGGCGTCCAGAATCTGGATTTCGACCGCCAGACGGGCGAGGTATTTATTGAGGCCGAAAAGCCCGGTCGCGTCATCGGCCGCCACGGGGCAACGCTGGACGAGATTTCTGCATCCGTCGGCTGGACCCCCGAGGTCGTCCGGACGCCGCCGATGGAGTCCTCGACTGTCTCGAACGTCCGGAACTACCTCAAACAGGAACGCGAAGAACGCCGAGATATCCTCCAGCGCGTCGGTCGACAGATCAACCGCCCAACCACGAGCGACGAGGACTGGGTTCGACTCACCACGCTCGGCTGCTGTCGTGAGGTCGGGCGCGCCGCCTTCATCCTCTCGACGCCGGAGTCCCGCATCCTCATCGACTGTGGCGACAAACCCGGCGCTGAGGGCGAGGTTCCGTATCTCCAGGCTCCCGAAGCGCTCGCTGCGGGGCCGAACTCCCTCGATGCCGTCGTCCTGACACACGCCCACCTCGACCACTCCGCGCTCATTCCTATTCTGTTCAAATACGGTTACGACGGGCCGATTTACACGACTGCACCGACGCGGGACCTGATGGGCTTGCTCCAGCTGGATTACCTCGACGTGGCCTCAAAGGAAGGGCGGACACCGCCCTACGAGAGCCAGCAGGTCCGGGACGCACTGAAACACACGATTCCGCTGGAGTTCGGCAACGTCACCGACATTGCGCCGGATATCAAGCTCACGATGCACAACGCCGGCCACATCCTTGGGTCGGCAGTGTGTCACTTCCATATCGGCGAGGGCCGCTACAACGTCGCCTTCTCCGGGGACATCCATTACAAAGACACCCGCCTGCTCGACGGGGCCGTCAACGACTTCCCCCGCGTCGAGACGCTCGTGCTTGAGTCGACCTACGGCGGCAAGAACGACTACCAGACCGACCAGTCTGACTCCGAACGGGTTCTCAGAGACGTTATCAACGAGTCTTACGAGAACGACGGCAAGGTACTGATTCCGGCATTCGCCGTGGGGCGGTCGCAGGAACTCATGCTTGTCCTCGAAGAAGCGATGCGGAAGGGCGATATTCCGACGATGCCGGTGTACCTCGACGGGATGATTCGGGAGGCGACGGCTATCCACACCGCGTACCCGGAGTACCTCCGGGACGACCTCCGCCAGCGCATCCTCTACGAGGACGAGAACCCGTTCCTCGCCGAGCAGTTCGAGCAGGTCGACGGCGGCGACGAGATGCGACAGGACATCGCCGACGACGAACCGGCTATTATCCTGACTACCTCCGGGATGGTCACCGGTGGCCCCGTGATGTCCTGGCTCCGATTGCTGGGCAGCGACCCGGACAACACCATGGCGTTCGTTGGCTATCAGGCCGAAGGCACCCTCGGTCGCCAGATTCAGCGCGGACAGGACGAAATCACCCTTGGCGACACGAGCGGGCCACGCGCCGAGCGGGTGAGCCTCAGACTCAACGTGGAGACGGTCGATGGCTTCTCCGGCCACGCCGACCGACAGGGGCTTGAGTCGTTCGTCGAGACAATGCACCCGCGGCCGGAGAAGATCCTCTGTGTCCACGGCGACGCGTCCACGACGAACCAGCTCTCTTCGGCGCTGTACCAGAAGTTCAACATGCGGACGCACAACCCGAAGAACCTAGAAACGTTCCGGCTGTCCTGAACGGCGGCTCGTACCGTTAGCTGTACCTTCGTGAAGATAGTCGACACCCGGGGTAGCAATATTCTCCACGGGATTACAGTCGACAGTATCAGTTCTCTTCGGAAAGATTCAACCCGGCGAACAGCCGCGCTGAAATCACCTGCTCGACGATATCGACGAGCACGGTGTCGTCGCTCGTGTAATCGGCGAAGATGCCGAGCGGCACCTCGCCGCCGGCCATCTCCCGATGCCCGCCCGCGCTCCCCACGTCATCCAGTGACTCACTCAGAACGTCACCGATGTTGACCCGGGAGTCCGTCGAGCGGGCGCTGAGCTGGATGGTGTCCTCGACGATGCCGAAGACGACGGCGGTCTCGACGCCCTCTAGGGTCGCCAGGTAGTCAGCCGCCTGCGGCAGGGCGTCCCGCTCCGGGGTCCGGCCGACGTGTGAGATCAACACCGACCCGCGGACAGTCCGGTTCTCGATTGCGTCCGCGATAGCGTCGACAGTTGCGCCGCTGATCGACGGCGAAGAGAGCTGTCGCAACAGGTCAGAATCGGCCGTTTCCGTCAGAAAGCCGGCAGCCTCGTACTCGTCCGGCGTCACGCCGCGCAGAAAGCCTAGCGTTTCTCGACGGATCGCGAACAGCAGCGCGGTCGCCAGCCGGTCGTCGAGTTCGATTTCGAGGTCCCGCAGGTACTCGGTCAGTATCGTCGCCGTCGCCCCGATCTCCACCCGGTGGTCGACGAACCGGGCGCTGATATCCTCGGCGGGGTGATGGTCGACAACGATATCGACCGAGACATCATCGGGAACCCGGTTGTTCGCCCCTGGAATCGAGTGGTCGACGAAGGCGAGTAGTTCCGAAGGGTCCCGGTCAATCACGTCGGCTCTATCGAACTCCTGAATGTCCATCTCCAGCAGATTGACGAACGAGCGGTTCTGCTGGTGTGATATCTCGCCGCTGTAGAGGATGCGTCGTTCGTCGATGCCGACGGCGGCCGCAATGCGACCGAGCGCGAGCGCGCTGGCCAGACAGTCGGGGTCAGGGTTGTTGTGACAGACAATCGTGAGCGACTCCGCCTCTCCGAGTAGATTTTCAAGTTCTGTTGCGGGGCGCATTTATCGGTCGACCCTTCGGGCTCCTGCTACAAGCGTGTGGGGGCCAGCCGCTGAGTTACAGTCGGGCACGCAGTTGCTGGACGAGGACGCCGAGGACGAGCGCGAGGCCGAGGTTGACGAGCACGCCGACGACACCGATTGCAGCGACAACTGCCAAGTCATCCGTGCTGGAAACCCCGGTCCAGCCCAGTTGGAGTGCGATCAGTACCAGAATGACCCCGAGTAGCGCCGTCGGATAGACCGAGATGACGCCGACGGCGAGGAACGCAGTCAGCACGTAGCCCGCACCGAGTAGCAGATTCGCGCCGGGTGTTCTGGCCCCGAATGCGTACTTCCCGGCGACGCCGCCACTCCCGTGACACATCGGGAACGCGCCGAAAGGGACCGCGACCAGATTCATCAGCCCCATGCTGTTCGAGAGCTGGTCCGCAGATACGTCCCGGTCGAAATAATCGGCGAGCAGGACCGACGTGGCGAGGGCGGCGTTGCCGACCGTGACCGCGATCTGTGCGAGGACGGCCTCCCCCGTTTGCAACGATAGCGTCATTGTCGGAAGCATAAACATGGCGTCAACCGCTGGGACGGCCGGCGTCGGAACCCCGGTCTCCGCGAGGGCGATGGCGGCTCCAAGGACAAAAACGGCGAAGGCGCTCTGCCCGCTGTGGCCGACCACCGCAAGGACGGCAACAATGCCAACGGCGATAGTCACGAGTCTTGGGTCGTTGAGCCCAAGACCGATGCCGGTTTCGAGCAGGACCAGCGCGACGCCGAGTTGCACCCCGCGGACAACGGTATCGTCGACGTACTGATTGACCACTTCGAGCGACTGTGTGGTTCCAAGCACGAGCAGGATGCCGGCCAGCAAAAGCCCTGCAACGACGAGTTCGCCAGTCGAGATGGTCCCGGCGATGACCAGCGCGGCGAACGCCTTCATCGGCTCGACTGATATGGGGACACCGTAGTACAGCCCCCAGACGACCTGAAAAACGCCGAACCAGACGAGCATGACCGGGAGCGAGAGCTTCGTCAGCACGGCGACGGCGACAACAACTGGGAGTACCGTCGCCGAGTCCCCGATTGCGCCGGTCAGTTCATTCCACGACAGCGAAACTGTCGTCTGGTCGCGGAACGTGAAACTCATGACGGTCGTGTCAGACGGCGAAACAGTGAGCGAACCCCTCCGCGGCGGCCGCTACTCCGAGTACTCGTAGGGCGCACGGTCCCCGTCGGTGTCGATGTACTCCTCGTTTATCTCCCACTCGCCGTCCTCGGTTTCAATCATGTACTCGCCGTAGTAGGGGACGCGAGTGTCGACCGTCTCGCGGAACGCGGCGCGCATCGACTCTTTGGTCGTGCCGATGTCACGCAGGTCATCGTTGCGGTTCAGACAGCCCTTGAGGTAGCCGTCGTGGGTGAGCCGCACGCGATGACAGTTCGCACAGAAGTTCTCGTTGCCGACGGGGTCGACGATTTCGACCATCCCGCTGTTGTGGTTGTTGACCGGCTCCGTTCGTATCCCGCCGTCGGACGCGGCCAACGAGGTGGAGGCACTATCACCTTCGACCGCCGCCTCGCCGCTGTGCATCCAGTAGCGCTTGCGGTCGTGCATCTCGCGGTGTTCGACCTTGTCGGCGCGGTCTTCGAGCCAGTCGTGGACGCGGTCGATGTCGATGGCCCACTCCGGATGGCCCGCCAGTTCCGGCATGTACTCGATAAGCTGGAGCTGGAGACCGGGGTTCTCGGCGACGTGGTCGACCATCTTCGGGACGTAGCCCGCGGTCGGCTCGAAGACGACCATGTTGAGCTTTACCGGCTCGAGGCCAGCGTCCAGCGCCGCTTCGACCCCTTCGAGGACGCGGTCGTAGGCCCCGCTCTGGGTCAGTTCGGCGAAGGCCTCGCTGTCGAGAGCGTCCTGTGAGACGTTGACCCGCTCGAGGCCCGCGTCGACGAGGTCCGGGGCGCGGCCGGGGAGGAAGGTGCCGTTGGTCGTCATCGACACCTCCATCTCGTCGGGGGCGCGCCGGACGATTTCCTCCAGGTCCTCCCGGAGCATCGGCTCCCCGCCGGTGAACTTCACCGAGTCGACGCCGAACTCGGCGGCGACTTCGAGGAAGGCCACGATGGTGTCAGCAGTGAGTTCATCGTCCTGTGCCTCCATCGGGCCCCGTGTGTCGCCCAGCCCCTCGTTGTGGCAGTAGACGCAGTCGAAGTTACACCGGTCGGTGAGGGAGACGCGGACACCGGAGACCTCGCGACCGAAGTCGTCTTCGAGCATATCCTTGCTAACTGTTCACAGCACAGCCTATTAAATGGCGTGACTGGTCCGGTTCCGTCATCGGACACGGGGTAACGATTAATCAGGCGACCGCCGTGTACTGCGTATGGACATCGTCGACGCGCTAGACGCACGACATGGGACCATCTGCTTTGTCGGCGCTGGGGGCAAGAAAACGACGATGGCGACGCTCGCAGCGCGACTAGAACACGCCGTCGTCACCGCGACGGTTCGGATTCCGATTTTCGACGGGTGGGTCGAGGACGTTGTCGTGACGGAAACCCCACGGACAGCCATTGACGAGGCGTCTGCGTGGCCGCTAGGCGTCGTCCCGGCACAGGAGCGACCGGACCGCTACCGCGGCTACGACCCGGGGACTGTTGCCGACCTGGCTGATATCGACCATCCGATTCTGGTGAAAGCCGACGGCGCACGGATGCGAGAGTTCAAAGCGCCGAGCGACCGCGAGCCACAGCTCCCCACGTCGGCCTCGACCGTCGTCCCGATTGCCAGCGCCCACGTCGTCGGCGAACCCTTGACCGACGACATCGTCCACCGGGTCGACGAAGTTACCGCGATTACCGGGCTCGCTCGCGGTGACGAGATTCGACCGCAAGACGTCGCTGCGGTCCTCGCCCACGAGCAGGGCGGGCTGAAAGACGTGCCAGCCAACGCGACCGCGGTTCCGCTGCTCAACATGGTCGATGACGCGGGACTCGAAACAAGCGCGCGGGCCGTTGCCGAGGCGATTCACGACCAAGTCGACGTGTCGCGTGTCGTCCTTGCTGAGATGCGGAGCGACGACCCGCTGGTGGCAGTCGTCTGAGAGCGAGGCGACACCGGCCCCGCTCGTTCAGAACCGCTCGGCCGCGGCCTCGAACTCCTCACGGGTGTTGAGGTTCTTGAACGTATCCAGTGAGGTGTGAGCGAGCACGTCTTCGCGCTCAACGACAACGTACTCAAGGTCGAACAACGGTTCGACGATTTTGTGCTCACCGCGCTCCAGTGCTCGCTGACAGGCGTCATGCATTGCGTCGGCGTGGTACACCGCCTGTGTCGTCTGAAACCACTCGTCCGGACGTGGGACTGCGGCCTCGTGGGACGCCGCTCGCTCGAACAGGTAGTCGACGAACGTTGGGTCGACAAAGGGCATATCGCAGGCCACCACCGCAGCGTATTCGCTGTCGACGGCCCCCAGCCCGGTCGCGATGCCAGCCATCGGTCCCTGGTCGGGGTCCTCATCGAGCGCGAACGTCGGCTCAAGCGTGTGGTCCGATAGCGCCGTGTCGATGGCCTTGACCTGGTCCTCGCGGCAGTTCACGACGAGTTCGTCGACGGCTTCGCCAAGGCGGTCGGCGACGCGGCGGACCATCGGTGTCCCAGCGAGGTCGGCGACGGCTTTGTCGCTGTCGCCGAACCGCGTCGACCGACCGCCCGCAACGATGACACCTGCGCGCATACCCTGCCTTCTCGGGTCTGGCAGAAAGGTGCTTGGTGCTGTGGGTAATCCTTTAGTCGACAGACGGAAGAGTGAGGTATGATGACAGTAGCCAATCGGGACCGGATGCTCCACGTCGACCTGTCGTCGGCATCGGTCGAGAGCTGTCCGGTTCCGGAGGCCTGGCGTCGCCAGTTTGTGGGCGGCAAGGGACTCGGCGCTCGGTACCTGTACGACAAACTCGACGCCGGCACCGACCCGCTAGGCCCCGAGAACATCCTGTTGTTCATGCTCGGGCCGGTCTCCGGGCTGCTCCCCGGCGAGACACGCTACGCGGCGGTCACGAAGTCGCCCCTGACTGGCGGCTTCCTCGACTCCTATGCGGGCGGGACGTTCCCGGATACGCTGGCCGGCGCGTTGCAGGACCACACTGGGATTCTTGTCACCGGGCGCGCTTCGGAGCCGGTCAAACTCGTCGTCGAGGCCGACGGCGCAACGGTCGAACCCGCCGACACGTGGGGGCGGGACACGGCCGAAACCGACGCAGCGTTCCCCGAGGCTGCGGTGGCGTGTATCGGCCCGGCGGGCGAGCAGGGCGTCGCGTTCGCGACTATCGCTTCTGACGGCGGCGAACACCACGCGGGGCGGGGCGGTGCCGGAACAGTGATGGGCGCAAAACGGCTGAAAGCCGTCGTCGTCCGCGGTGAGCCGCCGACGGACCTCGCGGAGCTACGGGAGCAGTACGCCAAGCGGTACCGCGAGGGCGACACCGGACAGTGGCTCAACGCCAGCGGGACCGTTGAGACAGTCGATTTCGCCAACGCGATCGGCGCGCTCTCGACGCGCGGCTGGGAAGACGGCCAGTTCGAGGGGGCCGACAGCGTCGGTATCGAGGCCGTACAGGAACTTGCCGCGGGCCGAGAGTACGACGACGCGGACAGTCCCGGCGGCTTTCGCGTCCAGACTGAAGATGGCGAGACCGTGCCCCGCGGGGCGACGGCGATGAGCCTTGGGGCCGGGCTCGGTATCGACGACTTCGACGCCGTGGCGACGCTGGGCGAGACATGCAACCGACTGGGGCTCGACCTCATCAGCGCCGGAAGCGCCGTCGCGTGGGCTATCAAAGCCGGCGACGCCGGCCTGCTTGCGGAATCGCTCGATTACGGGAGTCCTGACGACGCGCGAGCGCTCCTCGAAGAAATCGTCGCGCGGGAGTCGACGCTCGGCGACGCTCTTGCCGACGGCGTTGACGCGGCCTCGGCCCGTCTAGGCGGGGACGACCTCCTGCCGACGGTCAAGGCCATGGAACTGCCCGCGTACGACCCCCGAGGCGCACGGAGCATGGCACTGGCGTACGCGACCAGCGACCGCGGGGCCTGTCATCGGCGGGCGCTCCCCATCGAGCGGGAGGGGTTCGACGGCAACTGGGGCCCCGAGCGGGCGGCCGCGGCCGTCATCCGCGAACAGGACCAGCGTTCGGTGCTGTGGTGTCTCGTCGTGGACGACTTCGTCGGCGACGCGTTCGACGACCTCGGCGCTGAGTGGCTTGATGCAGTCGGACTGGACACGGACGGCGACCTTGCGACAGTTGGCGAGCGGGTCTGGACACTCACGCGCCTGTTCAACGTCCGCGAGGGTATTTCGCGGGCCGACGACGAACTGCCGGCAAAATTACAGGAACCGCTTGATTCTGGCCCGAACGCGGGCGCGGCAATCGACACCGAATCCTTCGACGCGATGCTTGATGAGTACTACAGGCAACGGGGCTGGGACGCCGATGGCCACCCCACTCCCGAGACAATCGAACGACTCGGCCTCGCGGACGCCGTCGACCAGTCGACACTACCAGCGGACACAGCACTCGGAGAATGACAGACGAAATAGACCTCGATGAACTCGACGTACAGGACGACGAAGAGACGCCGAACCGGGGCGACTGGTTCTGGAGCGATGAAGGCGACCCCGTGGATGAACCCGACACCGGAGCAACTGGGACTGAATCGGTACGGCCCGACAGCGACGCCGAGGCTGGCAGTCCCGCTGCAGCCATAAATACGAGTCCCGACGCGGCCACTGATGCCGAGAGGAACAGCGGAGAGACGGCCAGCGCAGACCCCGGGGGACAGCCGGTCCCCCACGTCCCGCGGGAGAACAAGGACAAGCCGGTCGGCATTCCGACGGACAGCGGCGGCGCGGGCGGCGCAGCCGCGACTGACACTGACCCGGCCTCGAACGTCGCCGAGGACCCCGCTGCTGGCGAGGCGTCTGTCGAAGCGAGCGGTCCGCACGGCGGCGGTATCGACGACATGACGATGGCCGTGACCTACGACGCGGCCCGGCAGTTCGCCGACCCGCAACTGGTGTTCCGTGAGGCGCGGGGATGGGCCGACTGGGTCGGTATCGTCGGCGACGTGGAGGCGTTCGTCATCAACAAGTTCCAGCGCGACCATGGCATCGACGCCGATTTCTTCAGCGGCGCGGGTCAGGAGCCAGCCGAGCGACTTGCCGACATCGACAAGCACTCTATGTTCTACGCCGAGCGGATGGTCCTCGTCGGCCGCCCGGACGACGAGCCGATTGCAGAGCGGACCGGCTGGGAGTTCATCCCACTCGCCGACGCCGCCGAGAAAGCGGACTGGGACCTCGCTGATGAGTGACGCCGTATATTTATAATGCTTGCTGGTCATTGTCATACACGAACGACAATGACACTCCGAACCGCGGTCCGACAGTCGAAGATACTCACGTTCGTGGTACTGGGTGCCTTCGTCTGGCTGTTACTGACGCTGTTCGAAGTACTGTCGACCATCGACCTCGCGACCGGCACAGAAACGTATGTCGGCCAGAACGCGCTGGGCGGCATCGCCGGGGTGCTGGTGTTGACCATCGTGCTCGGAGCGCTCGTGGTCCTGTACTCCGAGATAACCGAGTCGGACCCGGCCCCACAGTCGTGGCCGCCATCCGAAGAATGACCTACTACAGTTGCGAGGAATGCGGCCAGATGATAGACCTCTCGGCGTTCGAGGGACAGCCGCGCCGACAGGACTGTCCAGTGTGTGAGGAGACGACGCTGTGGACGCCCGAGTTCGAGGGTGAGGGGGTGTCGTTTTGACGCTCGCCTTCGAGGTGAGTGACCGACTGTATGCGGCCGCCGAGGAGTGGGCTGACCGGCGATTAGAGGACATTGACGAGGCGATGGAGACGAAAGTCGAGCAGGCGTTACTGGAGGTCGAGCACCTCGTCTCACAGTCCCACGACGTGGCGTTCGAGGTCGACGGTCGCGAGGTACGGTACGAACCAACAGCCGAACTGGCCGCGTTGCTCCGTCGACAGGCCGAAGAGAGTGGCATCGACGAGAGCGCGGTCCTGAAGATGCACGTCGACCTCTACGCCAACGCGTTCCTTGATGAAGTTACGGACGAGCAGAAACCGCCGGGAACGCCGTCTGAGTGACGGCACCAAAGCTTAAGCCCGACCACTGAGACAGATGATACACAATGGCACACGAAAAAAGCGAGTGGAAACCCAAGGGTGCGACAGAGACATTCAACGACTTCGAGGTCTGGGACCACGGCGTCTGGCCGGGTGACGTGAACCAGAACGACACGACATCGGACGACGACGAGGAGTGAACCGCTATCGGCGGCAGGTCTTGTCCTATTTTCGTGGCCCACCCTGCACGCGAGCGACAGCTATGGGGCCGGAAAGGCCCGTCTGTCACGCGGCGGGACGTAGAAGTTCGAGCGTGACGCGACTTCGATAAATTCCAGCAGGCCGTTGTTCTGCCGGTCCCGGAGTTCTTCGTGTTCTTCCCGGAGCCACCAGCCGTTCATCGCGTCCCGGACTTCCTCGAAATCACGCGGGCGTTCTTGGAGCGAGAGGAAGTGAATCCCGGCTTGGCCGCCGTCAATCGTGTTGAAGTCGCGCCGGAGGAGAAGCGGCTCCCCATCCTTGCGGGCGCGGGCCACTTTCTCGAAGTGGCCGACCGTTCCCTCGCTGCTCGCGTGCTCACGGACCATCTCGGCGAAGGGGAGGCTCCCTCTGTCGATGTCCTCCGGGGAGAACTCCGCCGAGAACAGTCGCTTGACGCGGTCTGACTGGGCCAGTTCCCACCAGTTGTCGAAGGCCTCGTTGATTCGTGAGAGGTGTATTGTCGTCCCGCCAGCGTAGGGGCCGTCGTCGATGGTGACGCGGTCCTCGCTGGCCTGCGTGCCGGCCCGGCCGGCAAAAAAGCCAGAGAACATATGTGACTCTTCGGGGATATCGGCGGGGACGCCTTCCGCGTCGGCGTGGGCCGCTGGAAGCCCTTCGCCGACGAACCCGCCGCGGCGGTCTGCGACAGAGAACACGTCGCCGAGTCGACCCTGCACCTCCGCATCCGCAAGCCTCGGCCGCGTGTCGAACATCGCCGACTCGGCGGCGGCGAGGTTCGACGGAACGTCGCTCGCAAGGACGAGCATCGCGTCGAAAGACTGCAAGTCGGGGTCGTCGGTCCGGGAGAGGACCCGCGGGCTGCGTATCGGGGACGAATCGAGCGACCCGTAGGTGTCGAAATAACTCGTCCCCCAGCCGAGCATATGCAGGAGCCCTGCACTGTTGAACTCGTAGGCGTCCTCCAGCGTCCGCATCGCTAGCTCGACGGTCTCCGCGGCAGAATCCGACGGGGCGGCATCAAGGTCGAGCATGAACAGTCGGAAATGACGTGGCAACAGGTCGTTGCCAGCGCCGTCGCTCCGAAGGCGCTCGTTCCAGGCGTGTTGCCGTATCGGGAGGTCGTCGGCCCGCGGGTTCGGGTCGAGGCCACCCGTCGGCGACTCCGCTTGCCTAGCTAGCAGGGATGAACAGCCGCTGAGACCGGCCGCTCCGGTGAGTGCGGAGAGCCGAAGTAGCAGCCCACGGCGCGAAGTCATGGTATACTATCACAGGGTAGGGCTACGCGGACAAAAACTTTGTCTCATGAGAACAGGTCACAACGGTTTTTTACTTGCCAGTCCGTACCTCAATTCATGTTAACTACACTCATGCACTCGGAATCGGGACTTAACCTCCCGTTTCCACCCGATATGGGTGCGGCAGTCCTCGGTGTCGGGCTGGTCGTCCTCGCTGTCATCACGTACGATATCTATCAGCAGCACTGGGCTGGGGACGGTACCTGATGGCCACCGAACAATCGAACTCCCGGCTGACTGCCGCGTCACTTCTCGGCTATCTCCGAATTCTCGTCTACACCCTTGCTACGCTGCTGGCGTTGTCACTGCTTGTCGTCGGCACGATCGGCCTCATCGCCGAGCTCAAGGGAAGTTGGCACTGGCAGATTCACCTCGAATCGACTATCAGTTACATCGGGCTGTTCGTCAGCCGCCTGCTGGTCGTCCTCGTCCCGCTGTTCGTGGTCCTCGTCGTCGGTCGGCGGGTGGTCCCCGATGCGTGAGCGATTGCGTGCGAACCCATTCGGGGTCGTCGCGGCCGCCTCGGTCACGCTTCTCTGCGTACTGGTCGCGGGCGCGGGAGCGGTCGCGGTCATCGCACAGTCGGTCAACACCTGGCGGTCGCTCTTTCTCATGGAACAGGCGATGGCGTTCCTGCTGCCCGCGGTGAAGGTTCTGATGGCTGTCGGGCTCATCGCAAGCGTCGGGCTCGTGCTCCGAATCCGGTAGCCGCCCTGCTAGCCGATCTGGGCGACGATTTCGTCCTCAAAGCGGACGAGCCCTTCACAGATGAGCGCCGCTGCGAGGAACAGTCCGTCATCGGCCTCGTCGCGCATCTCGTCGGCGAATTCGACAACCCACTCGCTGAGGTGTTGCTCAATGAACACCCGCTCGTAGCCGACGGTCTCCTCGTCGCCCTCTCGCTGGCGCTCGATGAGATACCGCAGGAACGCCATTTCGACGGCGATGAAGTCGTCCTCTTCGGGGTAGTTCTCGGGGGGTGCCCAGCCCGCCGCGGCGTAGCTGGCATCGACCTCGGCGAGCCCTTCCCCGATGAACTCCGTGTCCTCGCGGTAATTCGTCTCGTGGGGCAACACCGGCGGTCGCGGGCCGACAAGCAGGTCCGTGTACTCCCGTTCGAGGGTGTCCTGCACCGCCGAAACCGACTGATCGGCGTTCTCGTCGATCCACGACGCAAGCATCTCGAAGCCCTCGTCGAGCTGGTCGTTGATGGACTCTTCCGGCAGTTGCACCTCGCCGCTCAACAGCCGCTCGACGAACGCTTCCTCGGGCACGTCCCAGAACACGTCGATAACGAAATCCACCAGTTCGAGGCGGGCCTCGTAGACGGCCGCGTCGTTCATCGTTTCTCCCCCTGGTCGAACAGCAGACGACTCCGGCAGTCGCTACAGTACTCGAAGACGGAGTGGTCGGCATCGGGAGCCAGACCCTCGACCTGATCGCCGACCTCCTCCTCAATCTTGTCGGCGGAGGCGACGCTGGTGAAGGGCTTGCCACAGCGGACACATTCCAGCATATCGCCCTCGTGGACGGTCACCCAGGCCTCGCCGCCCCTGTTCTCGGGAAGCAGGGAGAGGTCCAGTCCGTCGTGCATCGTAATCGCCGTTTCCGGGCAGCCCTCCTCACAGAGGCCGCAGTTGACGCAGTCCGCGTGGTTGAACGCCAGTTTGCCCTCACCGGTCCGCTGGATGGCGTCGGTCGGACAGAGGTTCGTACAGGTCGGCGTCAGCGTACACGCGTCGTTGACATCCATAACCCCGAAGTCCTTCAGCCCGCGAATCACCTCGCGTTCGGGCTCGACGTGGTCGAGAATAGCTCGAACGCTCTCCAAGGTCCAGCCGTGGCTGTCGAAATCGGGGTTTGGGCGAGGGTCCTCCCGGTCGGCGTCGCTGCGGCCGGTCGCCTCGTAGCCGCCGGCCGGAATCGGTGTCTCGTCGAGCCCGAACTCGACGAACCCGGACAGCGACTCGACGAACGCCTCGGGGTTGCCGGCCTCGGGCGCAAAGAAGCCGACCCGGTCACCGAGCCCAAGGTCGGTTGTCGCCTGATTGAGCCGGTCAACTAGCTCTTGCTTGGGATCCGGGCCGGAGTGCAGACACGAGCCACCACAGCCGACGACGGCGACGCCGTCCGCACCGGCCGCAAGCGCGTGCATGACGTGTGCCTCGCCGACCGTGTCCGTGCAGTTGACCGAAACCGGAAGGATAGGCGGGTAGTCGAGGCCGCCTGACTGCACGGCCTTGCGTCCGTGCGCCCGCAGGCGGTCCATCGCGTACTCCGAACAGACGAACGCGATGACCTGGGTGTCGATACCTGCGCTGTCGCCCCGCGAGAGCAAGCCCTCGTCGGAATCGTCTTCCAACAACGCCTCGACTTCGCGGGCGAGCCGTCGGTTCGAGGGCTCGCGGAGCTGTGTCGCGCCCGTCGGACAGGAACTCGTACAGGCCCCGCAGTTCTCGCAGGCCACCTCATCGAACTCCACGGAGTCGATAGTCGGTCGGTCGACCGCGCCGTGAGGGCAGGCGTCGACGCAGGCCGTACATCCCTCCTGACTGGATGCCCCGGCCGCACAGACATCCATCTCGAGGTCGAGGAACTGTGGTTTCTCGATGCCGCCCAGTTGCGATTCGACTGCGGCGATGGTTCCGGCGTCGACCGGCCCGGTGTAGAAGCCCAGCCGGCCGCCGCGAGCGTCGTCGCGGCCGCCGGGGTAGATGACCTGGTCGACTTCGACAGTACGGGTAACGCCGTCCAGATCGATGGCGTCGGTCGGGCAGGTGTTCGTCCACTCGCCGTCGGGCGCGTCCGGATGGATATCAACGGGGAACTCCGTCACCATCCCATCCGGCCCCTCGCGAACACAGTCCATGCAGTCGATACAGTCGTCGGTGACGCGGGCCTCTAACGTGAGCTCGTACTCGCCGTAGGAGCCCTCGATGTCGACGACGCGCCCGCGTTCCATCGTCACGTCACCGAGCCCGTCCACGTCGGCGAAATCCCGCCCGTCCGCGATGAACAACACGTCGGCATCGTCGGTCAGTGACCGCGCCGCGCCGGGGTCGCCCACGACAGCGACGCGGTTCCCAGCGTCTTTCGACACCGTTCGCGACGGCGCTTCCTCACGGAGGCCGGCCTGTTTCGCGTTGATGAGACGGGCCGTCTTGTCGGTGGCCGCTGCCTCGTCGTGGACCCAGGCGCTGGTTTCCCGATGGTCGACGAACACCGATGCCTCGGGATGAAGGTCGTGTTCGTCGGCAAGCCCGCGGATGCGGTCCTGACACGACGGTTCCGGCGTCGTCGCGATGACCTGATCGAGATCGTACTCCTCGATGACCTGTGACATCCCCGCCAAGCCGTCCTGACAGAGCAGTTCGGAACTGGCGACAACATCGACATCGTCGACACCGTCCCGAACCGCTTCGAGGTCGATGTCACACGATCCCCCACAGGAACACACAAAGGCGCCTGTATTCATTAATCATGCAAAATCCTGTCCCGGTAATAGACCTTGCGGAGTGTTCACACATCTATTCATGAATTCAACCCTAAATACTGGGGAGGCCAGAAAATTTCATGAACTATAATGGCTAACTATGACACATTTTATCATGGAGGGCATTGAATTTGTGCAACGGCTAGATAGACAATGACAAACCAGATTGCGTGGCAAACACGGACAGCATCGGTGATGGGTGGGCACCAGTCACCATGAGTACACAACAGGAACCAGTCTCACTGGATCTCGACCGGCGCTCGTTCATGAAGGCGAGCGCCCTCGCGGGCGGGGTCGCCCTTGGCGTCAGCGGCGCTGGTCGGGCACTTCAGGAGGACGGCGAGGAAACGGACGGGACAGATACGGACACCGAACTGACCAAGACGATCTGCAACTACTGCTCGGTGGGCTGTGGCTTCCGTGGTGAGCGGGAGGGTAATTCCTTCGTCGGCATGGAGCCGTGGCATGAACACCCAATAAATGCTGGGTCGCTCTGCTCGAAAGGGGCCGGCATATACGAGACCGAACACTCCGAGAAGCGTCTCAAACACCCGATGATACAGGAGGACGGGGAGTGGCGCAAACTCGGGTGGAACGAAACGTACGACCGTCTGGCGACAGACATCCGGGCCCTGTGGCCCGACGACGACACCTCTCCGGACGAGGCTGTCGACGTCGACGCGGAGCACAGTCGCGAGAGCGTGATGTTGCTCGGCAGCGCCCATCACTCCAACGAGGAGGCCTACGCCATCAGGAAGCTGGCGGCGTTTATGGGTACGAACAACATCGACCACCAGGCCCGTATCTGTCACTCTACGACAGTCACGGGACTGGCAAACACTTGGGGCTACGGCGCGATGACAAACACCGTTCAGGACTACCGGAACTTCGACCTGAACATCATCATCGGCCAGAACCCGGCTGAGGCACACCCCATCGCGATGCAGCACATTCTCGAAGGGCAGAAACGGGGCGGAACCATCCTCAATCTGGACCCGCGGTTCACGAAGACATCGGCTCACGCCGACGAGTTCATGCGGTTCCGTCCGGGCACCGACGTGGCTCTGATGATGGGGATCATCAAAGAGCTCCGTGACAAGCACGGGCTCGCGATGGACCCCGACGCGGACGAAACTGGGCAGAATATGCTCACTGACCGCGTCCAGGGCTGGGAAGACGTCGACGCGGAACTCGACGAGTACGACAAGGAGACGGTCGAGGAAATCACGTGGGTGTCCGCCGAGGACATCGAGCGCATCGCCGACATGATCGACGAGGCCCGACCACACGTCCAGATCGAGTGGGCGATGGGCGGGACACAGCACAACAACGGGACCCAGAACATCCGCTCGTACGCGGTGGCGAGCCTCGCCTCCGGGAGTGCGGCCCGGAGCGGTGGCGGGCTGCAGGTCATGCGCGGACACGCGAACGTTCAGGGAGCGACCGACCTTGCGGTCGCTAGCCACATCCTGCCGGGGTATTACGGTCTGTCACCGGGTGGCTGGTCGTGGTGGGCTGAAATCTGGGACCGGACGCCCGAGACCAGCGGCGACACGTCGTTTGCGGATATGTACAACCGGTTCGAGCTGATGTCGCCGGAGAAGTACGTCCGCCAGAGCCCGACCTACGAAGGGAGTGAAGACGCGGATTCGCTGCCGCCGAACACCGCCCACGGGCCGAACAACCCGGCGGAGAACTCGATGATGTTCCAGAACGGGCTGACCGTGGCCCGCTGGTTCGAATCGGCGCTTGATCAGGAAGACCGGTATCAGGAAACACCGATCTACCAGCCCGACCAGACGAAAATCGCGGTCTTCTGGGGGCACTCGGCGAACTCTATCAGCGAGATGGAGCAGATGAAAGAGGGGATGGAGAACCTCGACCTGCTGGTCGTCGTCGACGTGTTCCCCTCCGTCGCGAGCGTCCTGCCGGATTACGAGGACGGACCGCCGGTACTGCTGTTGCCGGCGTCTAGCCAGTACGAGCACTACCGGTCGCTGACCAACACGAACCGGTCGGTCCAGTGGTCCGAACCGGTCCGCTCGCCGGCACACAACTCCAAGCCGGACCTCCAGATCATGCAGGAACTGGCTGGCTATCTAGGCTTTGGCGAACACTTCGACTGGGGCGCGGGCTCGGAGCTATACAATGGCAAGTCCTCATACGAGGGCGTCGTCCGCGAGTTCAACCTCGGGACGAACACCATCGGCTACCGGCAGACGCCCGAACGGCTCCAGCAACATCTGGAGTACGACTACGCGTTCTCCAACGAGGACCTCAAAGGGGCCGAAGGAACGCCTGTGGCGGGCGAATACTGGATGCTCCCCTGGCCCTGCTGGGGCGAAGACCATCCGGGGACGCCGATTATCTGGAACGACGATCTGGACCCCAACAACGGGGGCCAGGACTTCCGGACCCGCTGGGGCGTCTCGGCACCCACGCCTGAAGACTGGGCCGATATGCCGACAGACGACGACTACCCGATGCAGGAGACGCTCGACGCTGTCGGCGACCGCTACGAGAGTCAGGAGGAAGCGCTCGATCTGACCCGGGCACCGTACAACCCCGCATGGGCCGACGACGACGACACGGCTGCGGACGGCATGATCCACGGCATCCCGGAGTATCCGGGCTGGAAAGTGACGCCGCCACAGAGCCTCATCGATCCGAATCAGGAGGTCCAACCGGACGAACTCACCATCCCGCAACAGTACGCACTCGACAATCAGGAGTCGGTGTACACCGCCGCGCAGGCGCTGAACAACCCCGACACCGGGAGCGCAGTGTTCGACGAGTATCTCGAAACGATGATCGGGGAAGGCGTCGACCCCGAATTCTACGAGCAGTACGACTTCAGACAGCCCGACGCGCCGACCGGGCGCGGCCGGGCACGCGCCGTGGTCTGGAGCTTCCTCGATAAGGTGCCGGTGCACCGCGAACCCATTGAGGGGCCGGACACGGAACTGCTGAACGAATGGCCGGCAAACGGCCAGCAGCGGAACTTCTACCGACTCGACCAGAACAACCTCGTCGAACAGGAACAGGCGACGGACATCATCCACAATCAGGACGACGGGCCAGATCTGGACACGATCATGACCAGCGGTCGGCAGGTCGAACATCAGGGCGGTGGTGCGGAGACGCGGAACAACATTCACACCGCCGACCTCCAGCCGCATATGTACGCTGAGATAACGCCGAACAAGGCGGAAGAACTCGGCATTGACGGCGGCGACCTCGTCGTCATCTCCTCGACGGACCGCGGTTCCGTGCTGGTGAAAGCCCGCGTGACGGACCGGCCGAACGACCGAGAAGTGTTCCTGCCGTACCACTGGGGCGGCGTGTTCAAAGGCGAGAGTCTGGAGGACAAGTACCCTGACGGGCACGTTCCCTACGCTATCGGGGACTCAGCGAACGCCATCACGTCTCGCGGCTACGACGTTGAAACCCAGATGCAGGAGACGAAAGTATCGATGGTCGCGGTCAACCCGGCGACGCCGGAGGTACTGGACCGGTACAACATCGACGTGGACCTCGACTTCGACTTCCCGCAGGACGTGAACGACGTCGGGACGCAGAAGGACTTCGATGTCCGCGACAACTCGACGGTGCAATGAGGTGAGCTAGTATGTCAACAGGCAATGAAGTGATGCACGACGGCGTGATGAGTACCGGCGAGGATGCGCGCATCTTCCCGGATGTTGAGGCGTGTATCGACTGTGGTGGCTGTGTTGTCTCCTGTAAGCGTACGTGGGACGTCCCACGGGACGAACAGCGAATCAGTATCGCGACGATGCTCGAAGGCCAGGAAGCCGCATCGGGGCTCAACGCCAGCAGCGGCCAGGCGATAGGCCAAGGTGAGTCACCCGGCGAGACAGCAGTCCCGATGCAGTGCTATCACTGTTCGAACGCGCCGTGCGTCTCGGTGTGTCCGACCGACTCGCTCATCTCGAAGGAGAACGGCTTCGTGCGGGTCCGTGACGACCTCTGTATCGGTTGCCAGTACTGCCTCTCGGCGTGTCCGTTCGGCGCGCCACAGTTCCCCAGCGAAGACGAGGGCGTTGCCAATCTCGTCGGCAGCGGTGGCAACATGGACAAGTGTACCATGTGCGAGGAACGTCAGGATGTCGGCAAGGGGCCGGCCTGCGCCGAGGAGTGTGCCACCGACGCCATCCTGGTCGGGACGCCGGCCCAGATATCGGACGAACTGGACAACAGGGACAGCGGCACGTTCTTCAACGACGTGGCTATGGACATCATCTTTGGCGAGGACGCCAGTGAGTTCCAATGACGAACACAGAAGACCTCCCGGAGGTGAACGGCTACAGCCGCGTTTCGGTGCTCGTCAGCGCGGTCGTCGGCCTCGCTGTCGCGGCGCTGGCGCTGTTCTGGGCACAGGGATTCAGACTCGGCTATGAATCGCTGTACCGGGTCAACCCGAGCGTCGAGGGCGGCGGTATCGGCGCGGACTGGGTGTTCGGCAACACCATCCCCGCGCTCGATTTCCTCATCGCGCTCATCCACGCGGCCGACGTCATCCTCGGCGCGTTCATTCTCGTGATGGTGTTCATCCACTGGGCGGCGTTCCAGCGTCTGGCAGGCAAGATGCGCGAACCGGGTGAGGATACCAGCGAGGCCGTCGCGGCCGACGGTGGTTCGCCGGCCCGCGGCGACGGACAGGGAGGTGACGGCGCATGAGCAATCTCGACCACGGGAAGTTCACGCGCGTGACGACCCTGTTCCACTCGCTGCTGGGGCTGGACGTGTTCCTCCTGTTTTTCACCGGCTACGCCATCATGTTCAACGACGAACTGTGGTGGATGCTGACGCTGATGGGCGGGGCCTCAGGCGTGACGGCGATCCACCGCATCACCGGCATCGGGCTGGTTGCACTCGTCATCTTCTGGATTACGCTCCAGCTTATCTCCTCGACCGGCCGGAGCAACTTCTCGAAAATCCTCCCGGCGAAAGACGACGTCGACGCGTTCATTCAGGATATCCAGTTCGTGCTCGGTCGAGCCGACGAACGACACCCGAGCGCGCGGCAGTTCGCCGGCTACAAGGCCGACGAGGTCCCGCTACTGTCCTACATCGGCAAGGGCGTCGTGTTCATCTTCTCCATCGAGCTGACCCTGCTGGCGATATCGGGGCTGCTCATCTGGAGCAAGACCGGCCTCGCCGCGATGTTCCAGACCAAGGCGGCCGCGATGGCCTTCGTCACGTTCCACGGCCTGCTGGGCGTTATCATGCTGATGGGGGTCATGTTCCACATCTTCGAGCACGGGATGCACCCTGCCTTCTATCCCGTCGAGACAAAGGCGTTCATTCCCCGAAGCATGGTGCCCGAACACCACGGTGACGACGACGAGGAGCCGGACACCACGGGGATCGAACGCCTCTCGCTGTCCCCGTCCTGGCGGACTGTCTCGACGATCTTTGGCGCGATGACCGTCATCGGCATCGTTTCCGTGCTCATTGGGAGCATCTTCGACGAGGGCTATCCGGTGCCCCGCGAACTCGCCATTGGCGGCGGTCCGTCGAGCATTCTGTTGACTATCGGTATCAACCTCGGCATGGTCGTCCTCGGTGTCGGGCTCGTGCTGTCGATGTACGGGAACGTCCTGCGCATCCGCTGGGAACAACAGCTAGAACGAGACGAGCGGCCGGCCGCGGCCGACGGGGGCGAACCCCAGACCGACGGCGGCCAGCCTGAATCAGACGACAGCGAAAACTGAACCGACTGAGGGCCGTTTTTCGTGCAGCTACGCGATGAGTGCCTGTCCTTCCGGTGACAGCTCGACATCGACGTCCTGCCGGGTCTGTTCCTGAATCTGGTTCAGGTTCCGGGTCAGGACCTGCAGGATGTCTTTTGGCTCCGGGTAGACAAGCATATTACCGTCGCCGTCCTCCATGACCAGTTGTGTATCGGAGAGCGCGACCTGGTCGCCCTCGATGCTGGCGACGATGACATCCAGTGCTTCCGCGCCGCCGGGGTCGCCCTCCGTCACCTTCGTAATATAGAGCGCATCGAGCCCAATGAGGTCCTTGTACTCGCGGACCTGTTCGGCACAGGCGACCATGTCCTGCGTCACCGCCGTCTTTTGGTCGTTCCCATGCTCTCCCTCGTAGCAGTGTTTACAGATTCGTAGTTCGAGGCGCATGCCCCAGACTATGTGATTGGGTCTCATTACCGTTGTGGGGATGGCGATTCGACCACCAGTGTTTACTGTACTGCTGTGAAATGGTATCATATGGCATCAGCGCTTAACGCAGTGTATCTGGCACTGGTCGTCGTCGTCGGCGTCGTCGGAACGCTGTTCGTCGCAAGCATCAGGTCCACAGACGTGCGGTCCCGGTGGCTCGAACTGTCATCGATCGGGGTCGTGGTACTGTTCCTGCTGGCTCTGGGCGTCCAGTTCCTCGCGTAACCGTGCACCCCTGATTTCTTGGGAGATACCGCCGGAACGATAGCTGCTGTTGCGTGGCTACCTGAGCAACATATATGGGCGGATAGTTCATGCTCCCCCTTATTATTGACAAAATATAATTCTATCTACCCAAACCTATAGACGGATTTTGCACTATCGATTTTTCAGAGCCCGAACTAGGTCTATATTAGGCATAGCTGTGTATAAAATCGACATTTGGATATATTAGCCATAGTGACGGTGGGTTTTGCTACTATTTCGAGCACAGCCAGTGATAGGAAACGCATAATCGATGTGTCTCGTCTGGAGTAACAGTAGTACATCCATTATTGAGATTGGGACCGTGTCGGAGTCGTGGTCGTATCTCGTACCGAACAGTGTAAGATAGCGTTGGAAAGCCGTTCACTCATCATGAATCGGGTATGGACACCGTTCAGCAGTCAGTGCTATGAACTGGCGGTTATCGAATGCAAGCAGGGACTCATGCGCGTCGTGGATCCAATGCGTGCTGCAAACGCTGCCCGAATGCAGCGCTACTGTCGAAAATGGGCTGTTCAGGTATCACTACCACAAGACTGTAATACCGTTCACCGCTTCTGAACACCGCTGCTATGAATAGGTAACGTTCAGCTCGATAACGTTGGCGACTTCCAGTACTTTCTGTGGGAATTCTTCGCGGAATCGATCGCCTCGGAACCGATTTGTCGGGCCCGAAACGCTGATCGCACCGATAATTTCGGTATCGTGGTTGAGCACCGGGGCAGCGACACAGCGGAGTCCTTCGAGACGCTCTTCATCATCGAAGGCGACGCCGCGCTCTCGGACGTCCGCTAGCTCTTGCTCCAGTGCCGCTCTGCTACTGATCGACTTGCTGGCCTCCCCGCCGAGTCCGTGGCGGTCGACGATCGCATCAACCCGTTCGGTCGGCATGTGTGCGAGAATCGCTTTTCCCAGCGCTGTCGTATGAAGCGGAACGCGTGTTCCGACGTGGGCTTTGACCTGCACGGCTTTGTCTCCCCGAGCACGGTACAGGTACGACCCGCGGCCGTGTTCTTCGACGAGAATATTCGCGAGCTCGCCGGTTTCTTCGGCCAGCCGGTCGACCTCTGGCTTCGCAATCTCGAACAGTTTCTGCCGGTGGCGGGCGTACGCTCCCAGCTCTAGGAACCGAAGCCCAACCTCGTACACACCGTCTCTGTTGACAACGTACTCTTCCTGTTCCAGCGTGCTCAGATAGTTGTGAACGGTACTCTTTGGGATGTCAAGGTGCTGGGCCAGCTCGGTGACACCGGCTCCGTCGAGATCTTTCAGTGCGTCAAGCACCTCGAACGTCGTCTCGGCGGATTTGACTGGGTTTTGAGCGGTTTTTGCCATACTCGGCCATGTATCCCCTCGTACTAAACAGTTGTTCAAACATCTGGGACAGAGCGGCGGCCTCGACGGCACACTGGTTTTCTCACGGCATATCGATAGCAAATCACCGCAAACTGACACGTACGCCCTGATCGATTGTCGCAGGTAGACATATCCGTGGAGCGTGCATTCAGATGGAGGGCTGTAATAATTCCGTCGGCGCAAATCCCCACCAGACCGACACACAGGCACGCAATCGAAACCAGTCGAGAGCCAAGCACGGTATCACAGTGTGAAACCCTCTGCGAAGCGGTTACCAGACCGCCCCGGTCCGATAGCCTTTCAGACGACTGTAACTGAATTGTTCAGTGTTCCGATGGACTCAATGTTGATGCTGACTTGATCTCCCTCTTGCAGCGTAAAATCGTCGTCGGGAACGAGCGAGGTCCCGGTAAGTAGCACTGACAGCTCGGGGACTGCGTTGTGCGCGGTGTAGTACGAGACGAGTTCCTCACAGGTGCGTTTCATCTCGCTGGTGTTGGTCTCTCCGTAGTAGACACGGTCACCATCGCGGTGAATCGACATCGAAAGTGCCAGCGAGTGCGGGTCTTCGATGTCCGTGACGACGGCTGGGCCAACCGAACAACAGCGGTCGTACACCTTGGCCTGGGGGAGGTACAGCGGGTTTTCTCCCTCGATAGACCGACTGCTCATGTCGTTGCCGACAGTGTAGCCGACGATGTCGCCCTCGTAGAGAACGATTGCAAGCTCTGGCTCGGGCACGTCCCAGTCTGAGTCGGCTCGGATGCCGACCGCTTCGTCGGGGCCGACAGTCCGAGTGGGCGTCGATTTGAAAAAGATCTCCGGCCGCTCCGCATCGTACACGTCAAGGTACATTTCCGGCGTGCCGCTTTCCTCTGTCCGCGCTTCTTCACTGATCTGGTACGTGACGCCAGCGGCCCAGACTTCGTCGGCAGTGACGGGATCGGTAGCAGTGGCTTCGAGTCGTTGTTCGGACACTGCCTCAGCGGCATCGAGGTGGCGGGCGCTGAGTTCGTCCGGTGCGGTATCCGCAATCGAGGCCGATTTGAGGAGGTCACGGAGCGTTTGAAGCTGCGGTTTGACGCTGGTCAAATCGTACACACCGTCCCCAGTTTCGACCGCTAACCGCTGTGAGTTCCCGTCACGTAGCTGGTAGTACCTCATACAGAGTTGCAAACTGCAACAATACATGAATCTTGTGCTGGCAACGGTATGCTTCTTGCCTGTCGGGAGAGCACTACCGTCGGCCGGCAACCCATTCCCAATCGGGCGAGCTGCCGTTCAGCAATACGGAACACTACGAATGACAGGCGTACAGACGTTATTCTGGTATCCCAGTGAGCGTGTCGTGAGACACATACTCACCGCTCCCAAGCCCACCTCTACAGCGGAGAGTGATGATACTAGAACGGTTCCGTGTAACACCGCCGTTCAGTAGTTCAGTTCCTATCTGATACACAATTATCGGACTAATATCAATATAATATCAACGAGACACCGCTCTGTCACCATCCGTTCAATATGCATTTCTAATGAGCCACAGACACCTCTAAATTTGCACATGAGCTTTCAAAGCACCACCTGCATTTTTATCGCCACATTCAGATTTTTGCCACTCAACTTCGATCATATATGTATCTATATCAGCTTTCCACCTCAATAGCGCCCTATACAAATCTACTTTCACTACGGCCTACTCAGGTACCTGAAAGATGCGGACAGTATCCCGCTTTCCGTCTATTGAATCGACCTCGGTAAGTCCACAGTCTGTGAACACCGCATTCCAGTCCCGGTAATACAGCGGGACGTTGTCATCGACGTAGTTTACTTCACCCGGGTCGCCACCTTCGTTCTCGACGGTAATCAGCAGGTCATCTACGATCCGTGACAGTTCTTCGAACGCCCAGTCGACATCTGGGTGGAGATGTTGCAGTGTTTCGACGGAAAAAACGACATCGTACGTGTCGTCCGCGACATCTGTGACGAACTCCTCGATAGCCATGGCGTGAAACGAGCCGGTGGCTGCGAGGTCGGGGTACGTCTCAGCAAGGACATCTAACGCATCGCCGTTGATATCGACGCCGGTCAAATCCGAGTAGCCAGCTTCAGCTAGTGCAGCGAGGTGCCGCCCGGAGCTGCAGCCAACCTCCAGCACAGCCGCGTCCTGCTCGACATGCTCTGCGAGTATTGACTGCACCAGCTCACTCGTCTCGTCCGCTCCATAGTAGGCATAATACGCGGGAGAGTATTCGCCGGACCGCTCGGCCCACTCGTCCCGAATGTCGGTAGAGTCCACGGTGAAGTCGGGAGGGGAAGACGGAAAGTTCTGCCGGCTCGGGTGTGGCGACGGTGGTTCGACCGAAAGACGCAACAGCCACCCAGACGACCGGTATGCCATGGTCTGGACAGTGATGCCGGACTTCGAGGGGTACGACGAGGCCCACGAGCAGTTCAGCTGGGACCTTCCGTCGTCGTACAATCCGGCGGTCGATTTTCTGCAAAAACACGAGGACCCCGACAGGGTGGCGCTCGAACAGGCGTATCCTGACGGACAGCGCGAGCAGTACACCTTCCGCGAACTGGACGAGCTATCGGACAGATTCGCGGCGGGGTTGGCCAGTCTCGGCGTCGAGGCCGGTGACCGGGTCGGTGTCGTCGTGCCACAGAAGCCACAGAACCCAATAACGCACCTGGCGAACTGGAAGCTCGGGGCCGTCTCGGTGCCGTTGACGGTCCTGTTCGGGACGGACGCGCTCCAGTACCGGCTGGACGACGCTGGCGCGACCGTCGCCGTTATCGACCCGACCGTGCGCGATGATATCGACGCGATACGCGAGGACTGTCCGACGCTAGAACACGTCCTCGAAATCGAAACTGACGCACCGGCTGGTGATGTCCACGCCTTCGGCGATATGCTTGCTGCGCCGGAAAACACCGACATCGAACCATACGACTCCACGCCGGACACTGACACGGCGATACTGTACACGAGCGGGTCGACGGGGCCGCCGAAAGGCGTCCGGCACTCACACGCACTGTGGCTCGGACGAGCCGCAGCCGCGTACAACTTTTTCGACCAAGGGCTGGGACCGGACGCGACAGTCTGGACGCCCGCGGACTGGGCTTGGGGCGCGGCCCTCGGCGGGACACTCTTTGCGACGTGGCATCACGGTGGAACCATCGTCGGCTATCCCGCCTCAGGGTTCGAGGCCGAGGCGGCGTTCGACCTGCTGTCCGAGTTCGATATCACCCGGTCGTTCATGCCGGCCACCGCCCTCCGAATGCTGATGCATATCGAGGACCCGACAACGACGTACGACCTCGCCATCGAGACGTTTGCCGTCGGCGGCGAGTCGTTGACCCCGGAAATCGTCGACTGGGTGGCGGAGACGTTCGACTCGGTCACCATCAACGAGTTTTACGGTCAGACAGAACTGAATCTCGTTGTCGCCAACAACTCGAACTGGTTCGACACACAGCCCAGCAGCATGGGCAAGCCGTTACCGGGGTATGACCTAGCGATTCTGGACCCCGACGCCGCCGACCGCGGCGTTGCTGCGTCGCTCTCGACCGGCGAACTCGGCGAGATAGCGGTGCGACCGCACGACAGCTCGGTGTTCTTCGACGAGTACTGGAACATGCCGGAGAAGACGGCGGCCAAAGAGGTCGACGGCTGGTTCGTTACCGGCGACTTGGCACGACAGGACGCCGACGGCTACGTCTGGTTCAAATCGCGCAAGGACGACGTTATCATCACCAGTGGCTACCGCGTCGGGCCGATGGAGGTCGAGAGCGCGATTCTCGAACACCCCGACGCAGTTCAGGCGGGCGTCATCGGTGTCCCGGACGACACCCGGGGCGAAATCATCAAAGCGTACGTGGAAGAATCGGCCGATGCGCCGGCCCACGAGACGCTCCGGTCAGAAATCCGATCTATCGTCAGAGAGTACCTTGCCGAGTACGAATACCCCCGCGAGATCGAGTTCGCTGATGCGCTGCCACAGACGACAAGCGGGAAGATCCGCCGGAAAGAATTACATGCGTGGAATGCCGACGACAGCGCCCGCGAGTTGCCGTAGTCTCAAGTGTCGCCACCGATAGCCGTCGGATGGACGAAATCAGTTAAGCACTCCAGATATTGACCACGACAGGCTGAAAAGCAGCCCCTTTTATACAAATATACGGATATGTAGGCGAATTACTGTTCTATATCCCTATATTTGACTCTATATTCTGGATACATAGTGAAATATATCCCATATATCGTATTTTATAGATGAATGTCACTATTTACATCCAAATACCGGCCTTCGCGCATAATGTACTGAGAGAGCTCCGCAAAAACGCGTCCAGTACGACTGTCCACGGGTAGTGACTGTAGGTATGAATGGAACGGACAGCCAGGATGGCCCGGCGTTCGGACGCGGGTAATCCCGTTTGCCTCCTCCACCCCGCGACCCCACGAGCGACGGGTGTTCGATGGTCCGCTGCTCACTTCCGTGCCTGGCGGAGTGCCATCGTTTAACCACGTGGGCGCACCCCTGCAGGTGCGACCACGCGGACCGCCGTCCCCGTGGGACGAGGCTTCCACGTTAGCTCACGGGGTCCACGTCCGTCAGACCGGACGCCCCCGGTGTTCGGTCCCCGCTCAAGACCACAGTGCGGGCAAGGAGGGGGGCCTAGCCCCCCGACCTAGTCCATCTGAAAGTCCGCCGCCGCCCCATAAGGGCCTTTCGGATGCGTCCACAGACCGCTGGACGACGCGCCGGTGGACAGACCGGCCTACAGCAGGTCCAGCGCCCGCGCGAACCATGTCCCACCAAGCGGGATGAGGAGGCCCGCGATGACGACGCCCCAGCGGTGGTGCTCCATCAACGTCGACTCAGTCAGTCCCAGCACGAGACTCTCGGGGACGGTGACCGCCCAGAAGACACTGAGGGCGACGATGAATACGCCCATGCCGATGCTCGCGCCCGCCGCGACACTCGGATCCGACCGTCCCTCGCGGCCGGCCGCCAGCACAATAATGCAAACAAGCGCGAATACGCCTGGCAGCAGCGGGGAGAGCGCCCCCGAACTGTAGTACGCCCCGACGGCACTCGCCGTTTCGACGAGGCCGTACGGGACCGCAAGTACAAGCAGATACAGAACGCACCCGACGATGCCGACAGTCGGAGCGAGCCGCAAGTCGTCCATATCGCCGCTCGGTCCGGCGGCGTCTTAACAGCGACGTTCGAGCGAAACGAGGAAATGTCGGCTCGCCGTAGCCAAGGCCATGGGACTGGGCTCCACCGCGAAAAAGATACAGAAGGTCGCCGACATCGCCGAGGATCTCTACAAGAAGGTCAACGAGCTGAAGACACAGCTCGAGGACCTACGGAGCACTGTCGACGAGACGAATACTCGCGTCGATGGAATGGAGCAGGAACTGGCCGAACAGCGCGCGCTCATCGAGGCACTCGCCGAAGAACGGGGTGTCGATACAGACGCGATCGTGGCCGATGTCGCCACAGACACTGATAGCGACACAGCTGAAGCGGTTTCAGAGTAATCCCCTGACTGCGGTACCATCGCGCGGCGGAACCGGTTGGTTTAAACCATAACACCATCATATCATTGTACGTAGGGCGCTTAGCTCAGCTTGGACAGAGTGCTTGGCTTCGGACCAAACCGTCGGGGGTTCAAATCCCTCAGCGCCCGTGTTCTGCCGCGAGCAAATTCGCGAGCGGCTGCCACGGTAAACTGAAGGATTTGAACCACACGAGACGAGCGAGAGCGAGTCTCGCAGTCGGGTGAAAATCCCTCAGCGCCCGTATCGGATTTCGCGGTTCTAACCGCCCGACAGCGGTGGGCTGGTTCTGCTGATGAACGCAATGTAGTTCCTTTCCGTTCAATCATTGAACGGTCCTGAATTGGAGTAGTATCGTCTGGTGATTTGCGTACATCTACATAGAACACGGCGAGAAAACTAAGCACCAATAGGGCCATTGGCGCCGCTCGTGTTGGGTACCTCACTGTCTCTGGGAGCAGTCTCGCGTCTGGCAAGGGTCCGGCCTAATGAAGCGCGCGAAGTCAGCACCAAGGGGTAAAAAAGTCAATCATTTTATACATGTTGGGAGGAATTCAGACGAATAATGACGAATAGTGACCGTCTCCTGTCTCGACTCGGATTTTCCGAATCGTCGGGGGCAGGATTTAGTCTGACGTTGGCCGGGTTCATTGGCTTCATGGGGATAATTACCGCTGAGGTCCTCTACCCAAACTATTCGACGAGACAGGACATCAGTGATCTGGGATCGACCCGCCCACCGAACCCTGTGATTCACGAACCGTCTGCGACAATCTTCAACACAACGATGCTGGTAACGGGGGCGATGGTACTCCTCTCGGCATACTTTCTCTACCGGACGATGGACCGACGTGGGTTCCCACTCGCACTCGCAGTATTTGGGTTCGTTGCGTTCGGCGTCGGCGTTTTTCCAGGGAATGCGACACCGTGGCACGGGATATTTGCTCTTCTCACCTTCTTTAGCGGCGGTATCACCGTCGTTCTCTCTTCTCAGGTCGTTTCCAGACCGTTCTCGTTCCTCTGTGGCCTCTTCGGCGGTATCTCTCTGCTGGTTCTTGTCAGTGTCTTCGTCTACGGATTGCTCGTCGGTGGCCCCAGTCCAGTTGAGCCACTCGGACCGGGTGGAATCGAACGCTGGGTCGTCTATCCTATCATCATCTGGTTACCCGCATTCGGTGGCTACCTTCTGGCGATACGGTAGGCGATTATCCAAATCGACAAACTCCGGAGTGACCCAATTGCTCTCGACCTGTCGTCTCTTCAAAAGCCTTGACAGACTTGCACTGTGTATGCAGTCTTCAGCATTCATTTGCCCGCACTGCCGGCTGTAACGAACTGAAGGAATTCGCCACCTGAGGTGGTGAGTTCCATCTCGCACACACTGACATGGCTTATTCAGCAATTGAGAGAAGTGCGACGGCAAGATGTAGCGTATCTATTAGTCGACTTGATCGCCCATTTGGTGTCTCGACCGAAGCCCAGGACGCGCCACGCCCTCCGTGAGGCCGGTTGTGTCGTATCGCCACCCAGCGTATCCAACAATCTGTCGACATCGACCACCACGGCTGCGATCACTATGAGTCCGGCTTCCGGGCATTCGGTCTGAGTTCGAGATGGGCATTGATGTGGGAAAACTCGCTGTCGAGCTGTATGACGGTTGACTCAACCGTCCGTGGCACGCCCCCTCATTATCAACCCGTTATATTGCGATTTGTCGCCTCTAACTTCATTTTCTCTGTTGGGCACGACGTGATAGATGTGGTGGTCATCGTGCCGCTGGCCAATTCCGATTCTGACAGTCAATGATACAAAAACCATTTATGCATTTATTTCTATTTTTTATAACAAATAAGTAATAGAATGGATAAAAACCAAGAGGAGAGTGTAGATTCCACGGCGGAACTGCGAAAGACGAAATAGCACTTGAATCTCGTTCTAAAACTTGCCGATATTACCGCCGCTCGGGTCGACACTGACCTCAGGCACACATGGGTTAATGATCAGGGGCCCAACAGTATCTCCGACCCAGAGGCGCTGGGAAAACGGGATGACGAACTCTTTCCGCCCGACATTGCCGAGCCGACGTTAGAACTGAAGAAGGCCGTCTTGGAGACTGGTGAACCAGTCACTCGTAAAGTGACATTCCAGAAACCGACAGGTGACAGGATATACAATATCCGGGCCGAGCCCATGCGTGACAGCGAGGGCAACATCAAGGGTGTCATGCAGGCTGCAGTTGACACAACCGACGAGCATAGACAGCAACAGCAGTTGAGCGTGGCGACGCGGATGCTGCGGCACAACCTTCGAAACAGAGTCACCACATTGCTGGGGCAGGCAGAGATGCTAGACGAGCATCTCTCGACACTCCCTGACAGCGATAGACTAAGGGCACTGCAAGATGTGCTGGAGACGCTTGACGGGGAAGTAGAGACCAGAGACGTTGATTCTCCCCGCACATCGGATCTGCATGCCCGACTTGTGGAGGCTAAACGACTCGCGGAGGACCTCTCGGATCTCTCGGAATCGAATGTTTCGGACATGTCCAAGACCATACGGCAAGTCACCAATCGACTATACAATGTCACTGAGAAAGTCGACCACTTTCTCATACTGGCCGATTCAGGTACATCCTATGACCGGACTCAGGGCACGGAACTGCGACCGACGATAGAGGCAGTACAGGAAGAAGTCACGCAGGCAAACCCAGACGCTGAAATCAGTATCCAGGGACCACTCGACACGACAGTGCTGGCACCATCCAACGAACTCAGAATTGGACTTCTCGAACTCGTCGAGAACGCTATCGCTCACAACGACCAACCCAGTCCGACGGTAGAAATCCGCGTTCGCACACAGGACACTGGTCGGACTCTGGTAGAGGTGGTGGACGACGGTCCGGGCCTTCCGGAACACGAAGCGCGAGTTATCGAGGACACGGTGGAGGCGCCACTCGAACATGGTAGCGGTATGGGACTGTGGCTCGCACAGTGGGTGAGTCTGAAAAACGGTGGGCCACTCCAGATCGACTCCACCGACCAAGGCGGCACAGTGGTTTCGCTGACACTCGCGACAGACAACGACTGACAGGGCGGCCTTGTATTTGCTGGCGCTTCGTGCGCTTCTAACCCCGTCTATACAGTAAAACGATTGAATGTGGCCGTCTCAAACCTAACAAGCTGATTCGTTCGATAGATGGGCGAGCGCCCCCAGCGCCTGTGTTCTGCGACGAGCAAGTCGGTGAGCAGTAACGGGACCGTCTGAGGAAGCATCGTTTCTACGCGACCAACAGTGAGGTGCCCATCTTATTTTGCGTGAAACGAAGACGAAGAATCGGAACGGCGATTCCGCACCGCATGTAAGGTCACACAGACCGCAAACCGTCGGTGTAGGTCGGTGTGTTGCAGTCCCTGACGACGAGGTTGCGCCAGCGGCAGATCAGTCGTCGGCTGGTTCCACGACGCCGTCGAACCCGGTCATCTCCAGCCCGCCGCCGATGGTCCGGTTCGGGTACGGCATGTTGATGTCCTCGGCGTCGAAGCGTTGCTTGACCGACTTGACGTATTCGGCGCGCGTCTTGACGAAGTCGGACCGACTCGGGTTCTTGATCCAGATACGGGACTGCAGTCCGACAGAGGAATCACCGAGTTCAACGAGGCGAACGGATGGCTCAGGGTCGTCCATTATTTCTGGGTGTTCCCTGGCCTCGTCGAGAATGATTTCAGTCGCTTCGTCGATGTCGTCGTCGTAGTCGATGCCGAACACGAACTTCAAGCGGAGCTGGTCCTTGGCGACAGGGTTCTTAATAACGCCATCGGTTAGATTCGAGTTCGGCACGGTCAGCAGTTCGTTGTCGAAGGTCCGGACGCGGGTGACTCGAAGGCTAATGTCCTCGACGACGCCGGAGTTGCCGTCCCACTCTATCCAGTCGCCGATCCGGAACGGCTTGTCAGTGTAGATGAACACGCCAGCGACAAAGTTCGAAATAACGTCCTGCATCGCGAAGCCGATGGCCAGCGTCGCCGCCGCGGCGATGGTCGCCAGCGACTGCAGGAAGTTCCCGTATTCGGCCATCCCGAAGGCGACAGAGATGGCGACGAACACGATACCGATGCTGACGACCTTCTTCAGCGGTTGCCGGGCGTGGGTATCGAGGTCGCGCGACTTGAGCGAGCGGTCGACGATGGGCAGGACAATCGCCTTCCCAAGGATGTAGACGAGGACGAAGACGACGACGAAAACCACCGCCGAGGCGATAGAGCCGGCGGCTGGCACGCCAAAGCCTTCGAGCAGGTCGGCGAGTGGCTGGACCTGCATCATTTCTCGAACACCGCGGTGTGGCCCCGCACCTGAATCACACTGGCGTTGACCATCTCAGCAAGGTCGTCGGCGAGTTCCTCGGCTGTTGTGCCGCCCCGGGACGACCGGAGGAACTTCACCTTCACGAGGTCTGTGTTCTCCAGTTGGTCGTCGAGTTCGTCTGCGACGGATTCGATGCCGTGTTTGCCGACGCGAAGCGTCGCGTCGAGGTCGTGTATCCGCGACTGTCGAGAAGAATCACTCATGTACACCGTTTAGCGAGGACAGCCTCTTAAAACCAGTAGTCGTAAAGAATCCTCAGTCATACGGATAGCGGGACTGTGACCCACAGTCGCACGTGATGACGACGTGGCCGGCCTGGGTTCGAGACCGGGCGTTGTGTCCGTGGAGGAGGTACGTATCACAGGCGTCACACGTCGACCGCTCGAACGACCGTGGCAGGCGCAGGCGGTGGCGTTCGGCGACGCGCCGAGCGCGTCGGACGTACGACCGGGCGCGCTCCTCGTTACCGGCCTGAACGGCCTCGCGAGCGAGCGACTGGAGGCGCTCGATACGCTCGCGGGCGATGGTCGCCTCGTCCGTCATTGGCGGTACTGGGTCGGCGGCGGGAAAATGCCTTCCGAACGAGCTAGCAGCTTCGATATCATGCTTTGGGTACTTTCTGGCTGTTCTGAGCTTTTGTGTGGGACGCAAGCACTGCCCCTCACAGGGAAAGTCGATAGGATTTTCGGCCCGGCCAGAGAGCCCCGAGACGTGCGCGTCCTGAACTATCTCGAACTGGCCGACCGCCTCGACCGGTCGGGCATCGGCACCGCCGTAGACCACCAGCGGGCGGCGCTGTCCGAGACCGACATTGAGGTCGAGACGACGCCCTGGCAGGAGGGGCACCCGGCATGGGCGCTGGGGGGCAATATCGCGTTCAACGACCCGATGTTCCGCGAGTTTGACATCGCCCACTGCAACATGATCGGGCCGGGCTCCGTTGCCGTGGCCCGGTACGCGGCGCAGGCAGACATCCCGCTCGTCCTCCACGCTCACGTCACCCGCGAGGATTTCCGGGATAGCTTCCGCGGGTCGAACCTGATCGCGCCGGCGCTGGGCCGCTACCTCCGGTGGTTTTACTCCCAGGCCGACCTCGTCCTCTGTCCCTCTGAATACACGAAAGGTATCCTCGAATCGTACCCAGTCGACGCGCCGATACGGCCGATGACAAATGGTGTCGACATCGACGCGTTGGCGGGCCACGAGGATATGCGAGAGGACTACCGGCGGCGCTACGACCTGGATGGGATGGTGGTTTTCGCTGTCGGAAACGTCTTTGAGCGCAAGGGGCTGACGACGTTCTGTGAACTCGCCCAAGAGGCGGAGCACGACTTCGCGTGGTTTGGCCCCTACGACGCCGGGCCACAGGCCTCAAAGACCGTCTCCCGGTGGGTGAACAACCCGCCTGAGAACGTGACTTTTACCGGGTGGGTCGAGGACATTCGTGGTGCCTTCGGGGCCGGCGACGTGTACCTGTTCCCGACGAAGGCCGAGAATCAGGGCATCGCCGTGCTAGAGGCGATGGCCTGCGGGAAGGCGGTCGTCCTCTCGGACATTCCGGTGTTCCGGGAGTACTACGAGGACGGTCACGACTGTCTCATTTGCGCGGACGAGGCCGAGTTCCGCGAAGCGCTGGAGCGCCTCGCCGAGAACCCCGACCTGCGGGAGCGGCTTGGTGAGAACGCAAGAGAGACGGCCAGAGAACACAGCTTAGACCGGGTCAGCCGGCGGCTTGTCGAGACGTACGAAGAGCTAGCCTGAGGGTCGTTCGAAGCGGACAGTTGTTACGCTGAGAGCGGTTCGCTGTTGACAGATATCGTTGATGAGCGCCGCCAGACGACCGCGACTAGCACCGCGCCGACCAGCACCAGCGCGCCGGCGACGCCGAACGCGAGCAGGAAGTCGTAGCCCCCGAGCCAGCCGCCGAGTATCGACCCGACACCGCTCGCGAGCCCGGAGATAGCGGTGTACAGCCCGAGCGCCTCGCCGCGGATCGCCGGCGGTGCGAGCTGGGTGACGACGCTGGCCGCGGTGACGGCGATGATGGCCCAGGCGACGCCGATGAGGGCGAACACGACACCGTTGACCGCTGTGCCGACGAGCGTGGCCGGGAGGAGCAGTCCCACAGCGGCAACAGCCGGATGGAGCGCCGCGCGGGCGAGCAGGCCCCCGACTTGGAGCCCGCTCGGGCTGTAGCGTTCAGCGAGTGCGCCAGCACGGTCGTACCACAGCGCCGAGCCGACGCTGGAGACGAGATACAGCGCGAAGACGAGTCCCGATTCGTAGCCGAGCGTCCGCGAGAGATACAGCGGCAACGGTCCCCAGAACACGCCGAAACCGACGAAGAAGACGATGACAGCGCCAAAATAGATTGTCAGTGCCGGGGAGAACCGGGCCGCGACCTCCCGGGGGTGTAGCGACCGCGTGAGCCAGTACAGTCGGCCCTGACCGACCGGGAACGTTGCGCTCCGGACCGGCAGTCGACGCGACCGGGCGATAGCCCGCGCCACCCGGCTGGCCCGCGGACGGTCGAGTTCCGTGGGGTCGGGTGGAAGCCACTTCGCTGCGAGAAACGCCGACAGGCCGACGGCAGCCGCACACAGCCACAGCAGCGACTGCTGGGCGGCAATCTCCCCAAGTGGTCCAGAGAGTAACGCCGTCCACACGAGCCCGAGGACTAACCCACCGGCCCAGCCCCAGCCCTGATAGCGGTTCAATACAGCGAACCGCGCCGGCCAGTCCCGTTCGACGGTCCCTGCGGTGACAAGCAGCGTCAGTACCGGCGCGACAGCGCCCGCTGCGAACCATAGCAGGCCGTTACCGGCGATGACAAGCCACGGCTCCTCAGTAAGCGAGACAAGCACCAGCGCAAGGGTCGCAAGCCCCAGTGCGAGGAGGACGAGCGACCGACGCTTCCCCGTTTTGTCTGCGATGCGTCCGAAGATGAGTGCGCCCGGCGCACCCGCGGCGGCGGCCACCCCGGCGAGAACGCCCAGCATGAACGTCTCGCCGCCGATGGCGACGAAATACAGCGGAACAAGCAGTGAGCCCCCGCCCAGCGCAACCGACGCGAGTGCCCAGGCGTACAGCCAGCCGTCCCGGTCCATTACCCACAATCCACCACGGTGCCTGAAAAGCGCTCTGGCGCCTGTGCTCCGGTGACAGTCGTCTGACGTGTGGCTTGCCAATGGCAACGGTTTAAGCCCTGGTCCTGCTACGCCGCGGCGATGGCACTGCCGCACGTCGCGACGTTTACCGACACGTACCTCCCGACCGTCAATGGGGTGACCTACACGGTCGAGACGTGGCGGGACCGCTGGCGCGACCGCGGCGGTCGCATGGACGTGGTCTATCCGAAAAGCGACCACGACTCATCCGAAAACGAATACCCCGTCCGGAGCCTTCCGTTCCCGTTCTACGAGGGGTTTCGACTCGGGATGCCACAGATACCGAAGGGCGTCCGGGACGCCGAACTGGTCCACGCCCACACGCCGTTCAGCCTCGGGATGGCGGGCCAGCGACTCGCAGGGAAACTCGACATCCCGTTCGTCGCGTCGTATCACACGCCCACGAGCGAGTACGCCGAGTACGTCTCGTTCAACGGCGCTGTCGAGTCAGCGGTCCGCTCCAGCGCCGAGAGCTACGAACGCTGGTTCCTGGGCCGTGCCGACACCGTTATCGCGCCAAGCGAGCGCGCAGCGACCCATCTCCGGGAGTCTATTGGCCTCGATACGACAGTGACCGTCGTTCCGAACGGCGTCGACACGACCGCGTTCGAACCGGTCGACACAACTGCGTTCCGGGAGCGCTATGACCTCCCCGACGGTCCTATCGTCGGCTACACCGGCCGCCACGGCTACGAGAAATGCTTGGAGGACATCATCACCGCCTGCGAGGGGCTGGACGTGACCGTCGTGTTCGCCGGTGACGGGCCGGCCCGCGAGTCACTCGAAGCGACGGCCGAGCACAGCGACGCTGACGTACGCTTTCTCGGCTTTTTAGACCGCGTGGAACTCCCCGAACTGTACTCGACGCTCGACGTGTTCGCGTTCCCCAGCCCCGTCGAGACGCAGGGTCTGGTCGCGCTGGAGGCAAACTGCTGTGGGACGCCCGTCGCCGGTGTCGACGCCGGCGCACTCAGCGACACTATCGAGGACGGCGAAACCGGCTACACCTACGACGAAGGCGATATCGACGGCTTCCGTCGAGCTATCGAGCGCGTCCTCGACGAGCAGGAACATCTTCGAGAGCGCTGTCTCGCCCGGCGCGATATTATTAGCGTCGAGCACGCCATCGACAAACTGGCCGACGTGTACGACAGCGTGCTGTAGCCGTCATCCACGCAGCGTCTGAGTCACGCAACTCAGGCCCGCGAGTGCGACCAGCCGATACCGAACGCGAGCCCGTTGAGCGTTCCAAGCAGCATTCCGAGATAGAAATCCCCCAGTGACACGGCCAGTATCAGGCCGGCCCCGATGCCCAGGGCCAGCCCCTTCAGGACCGTCGGCCAGTGGAGCCAGCTCAATCGCCCGTCGTCGTCGCTCATACACCTTCTCGGGCCGCCGGCGAGTAAACTGTACCCATTCGTCACGGCTGCTCGTGCTGGTCGAGGGTGGACTGTCGCTCCGTCAGGGCATCGATGCGGTCGTCGACGGCTGGATGCGACCCGGGTAGCACACGTTCGGTGACTGTTCGCCAGCGATGAGCGAGGCGTTCGGCCCGTCCCTCTGGCGGAGTTTGCTCGTCGGGTTCAATGGCGTGCGGGACCACACAGAGCTCCCGAACGCCGGTCTCAGCGGTTCGGATGTCTGTGTCCGGACGCTGACTGTCTGTCAGTGTCTCCAGCGCGCTGGCGAGTGCCGCCGGGGAGCCACAGATAGCGACACCGCCTGCATCTGCAGCGTACTCCCGGATTCTGGACAACAGCCGGTAGCAGGCCGTGCTAGCGAGATACAGCGTCGCCGTGACCGGTATCGCAATGACAGCAAAGAGCAGCATCACAATTTGAATGTTCCCGCCAGCGAACCACGTCCCGTCCCGGTCCTCACCGCCGAGGAACCAGTGACAAAGCCCCGAGTACTGCACTGTCTTCCCGAGCGTGCGAGTAAACAGCGCGCTGACGGTCGGGAGGAACGCGGCCGCAGTCATGACGAACGCGTCGCCGTTCTTGAGGTGGGCCAGTTCGTGGGCGATGACGGCGTCGAGTTCCGCGTCGTCGAGCTGGTCGACGAGCGCCGTGGTCACGAACAGCGTCTGCTCGCCGGGCCGGCTGGCGACGTAGCTGTTGGGCGCTTCGGCGTCGATAACCGTCACGTCCGGTGTCGCCATGTCTACCGTCTGTGCTAACCGAGCCACTCGCCTTTGGAGGCGGTCGGTGGTTTCGCTGCGCCGTACCTCCGCCCGCATCTCATCGATGGACTCGGGATCGGATGCTCTGGATTCCGTTGCAGTTGTCCCAGCACCCCGGAGCGTCATCCGGTAGCCGTAGATGGACTGGACGGCGAGGACGAGCGGCGTCCCGACGAGGATAACGGGCCACAGCGGCACGATATCGAACCCCATCGTCCAGAACAGCGTCCCGGTGTCGTACCCGACCAGCGGCAGGAGGCCAAAAGCGACATGACCCAGCACGTACGCGACGGCGACGGCCACGGCGTCGAACACAACAAGTCCCACTACGAGCGCGAGGAGGCGTGCGCGGAGGGACCACGTAGTGGACAGGAGGGAAGCCATAATTGTCTGTTCGTCATGACGAACAAAAAGTGTACGGAGGGTTCGGCCCCAGCCTCAGGCCATCGGCTCGGATGATTGCTTACTCGCGTGCTTATGCCAGTGCGCTGCCGGCCCGGATAATTTCGCGTTCACCGAACGCCGGCCCGACCAACTGGAGCCCGACCGGCAGTCCATCGTCGGTTTCGCCAGCGGGAACGGAGATAGCCGGAAGGTTTGCAAGGTTCACCGGCGTCGTGTTGGCGTCGGCCAGATACATCGTGAGCGGGTCGTCGAGGCTTTCGCCGCGTTTCATCGGCGGGACGGGCATCGTCGGCGAGGCGAGCACGTCGGCATCGTCAAGCGCCTCGTCGAAGTCCTGTTTGACCCACGCGCGGGCGTCCTGTGCTTTCTTGTAGTACTTGTCGTGATAGCCCGCTGAGAGGGCGTACGTTCCGAGGAGAATCCGGCGCTTGACCTCCTCACCGAAGCCCTGTTCGCGGGCGTTCGCGAAGGACTCGTTCCAGTTGCCGTCGTAGCCGCCCGATTGGCCGTAGCGGACGCCGTCGAACCGCGCGAGGTTTGAGGACGCCTCGGACATGGCGATGACGTAGTACGCTTCGACGGCGTGTTCCACTGACGGGAGGTCGACCTCGTGGTAGCTCGCGCCCTGAGCTTCGAGGTCGTCCATTGCGTCCCAGAACGTCTCGACGACCGCTTCGTCAGCCCCGTCAAGCAGTTCCGTCGGAACGCCGATAGAGAGGCCGTCGACGTCACCGTCGGCGGCCGCTGCGTAGGAGCCGTCGGCCTCGGGCGCTTCCTGCGTCGTCGCGTCGTGTTCGTCGGGCCCGGCGATGACATCCAGCAGTTCCGCAGCGCCCTCAACAGACGGCGCGATGGGACCGATCTGTTCGAGGCTGTTAGCGTAGGCGATGAGGCCGTACCGGGAAACCAGCCCGTAGGTCGGCTTGATGCCGACGACGCCACAGAAAGCGGCCGGGCAGCGGATAGAACCGCCAGTGTCGCTTCCGAGTGCGAGGTCAGCGTCGCCAGCGGCGACGACAGCAGCCGATCCGCCGGAGGAGCCGCCCGGCACGCGGCCTTCAGCGGCGGGGTTCTCGACGGCCCCGAACGCTGACGTTTCGGTGGTCGTCCCCATCCCAAACTCGTCCATGTTCGTCTTGCCGGGGATGGTCGCGCCGGCGTCTTTCAGCCGCTCGACGACCGTCGCGTCGTACGGCGGCACGTAGTCTTCAAGCATCGCCGAGCCACAGGTCGTCCGGACGCCCTCGGTGGAGATGTTGTCCTTGACCGCGACGGTCTTGTCCGCCAGCGGTCCGTCATCCGCGCCCTCGATGGTCTCGTCGGTGACGTAGCCGTTGTACTCCGTCATTTACGACACCTTCGGCCCCTTGAACTGCCCTTCTTCGGTGTCGCTGGCGTTCTGGAGCGCCTCCTCTTGCGAGAGACTCTCTCGTGTCTCGTCGGGGCGCATCACGTTCGAAAGTTCGGCCTCCCGTTCCGTCTCGGGGACATCGTCGAGCGCTTCGAACGCGTCGAGAATGTCGGCAAATTGCTCAGTGAACCGTTCGATCTCGTCGTCTGCGAGGTCGACACGGGCGAGGTCGGCGACGTGCTTGACCTCCTCGGGATCGACGGCGGGGTCGCTCATGTCGGGGCGGAGTGCTGGATGCGCGGTAAGCGTTTCGAAACACCGGGCAGAATTATAGACCAATTAACAATTAGTGAAGGGAATACACAAGATTTGCCAACTCTTGTTTTCCGTTCCGAAAATTGGACTTCTGAAACAGACAAAACTTTTAAGTCGCCGTAGATACAATAATTGGTTACAACACGTTTTTCGGGTACGATACCCGGTTGTCCCACCCCCCAACAAATGACCGATACCAGCATCCGCCGATACTCGAACGAGCGCGAGACGGAGACAGAGCAGACGGAGGAAGAGGAGTCGGAGTCACTCGTCTGTCCGGAGTGTAGCGGTGCGTTACTCTCCGACAGCGAGCGCGGTGAAACGGTGTGTGAAGACTGTGGGCTAGTCGTCGAAGAAGACGAGATCGACCCCGGTCCCGAGTGGCGCGCGTTCGATTCGAAAGAGAAAGACGAGAAGTCCCGCGTCGGCGCGCCGACGACGAACATGATGCACGACAAGGGCCTCTCGACGAACATCGGCTGGCAGGACAAGGACGCCTACGGCAACTCCCTGTCCTCGCGCCAGCGCGAGAAGATGCAGCGTCTGCGGACCTGGAACGAGCGGTTCCGCACCCGCGACTCCAAAGAACGCAACCTCAAACAGGCCCTCGGTGAGATTGACCGGATGGCTTCGGCGCTCGGACTGCCAGAGAACGTCCGCGAGACAGCTAGCGTCATCTATCGTCGCGCACTGGACGAGGACCTGCTGCCCGGCCGTTCCATCGAAGGCGTCTCGACGGCGTCACTGTACGCCGCCGCGCGCCAGGCCGGCACGCCGCGGTCGCTCGACGAGATTGCAGGCGTGTCCCGCGTCGAGAAAGACGAGATCGCACGGACCTACCGCTACGTCGTCCGGGAACTCAGCCTCGAAATCCAGCCGGCTGACCCCGAGAGCTACGTCCCGCGGTTCGCGTCAGACCTCGACCTCTCCGAGGAGGTCGAACGGCGCGCCCGCCAGCTCCTCCAGAACGCCAAGCAAGAGGGCGTCCACTCCGGGAAGTCCCCGGTCGGCCTCGCCGCTGCGGCGGTGTACGCCGCTTCACTGCTCACCAATGAGAAGGTGACCCAGAGTCAGGTCAGCGAAGTCGCCAACATCTCCGAGGTTACCATCCGCAACCGCTACCACGAACTGCTGGAAGCAGAGGACAACATCCACCCCTAATCGGTATCGTAACCTAAACCACCGATTGTGCCGTTCCATCGGTATGGAGACCACTCGGCATTTTGTCGCCACCGTCTACGTTGTCAGTGACGGCTCCGTCGCGCTCCACGAGCACAGTAAGCTCGATATGTGGCTGCCCGCTGGCGGCCACATCGACCGCGACGAACTCCCTCACGAGGCCGCGCTGCGCGAGACCCGCGAGGAATTGGGCCTCGATGTGGACCTCATCGCACCACAACAGGACATCGAGAGCGAGACTGTTCAGTCGATGCCCCAGCCACAGCATTTCCTGCTCGAGGACATCAACGTCAACGCAGAGGGCGATGTCGGCCACCAGCACATCGACTTCATCTTCTATGGCCGGACGGACAGCCGCGACATCACACCGGGGCCGGGCGAACAGCCAGCTGACGACTGGGAATGGTTCTCTGCTGATGAGTTACAGGCCCGAAGTGAGGAACTCCCGGCAGATGTCGTCGAGGTCGGCCAGCGAGCAATCGAATCCGTCCGCGAGGCGTAGCCGCGGCTCACTCCACGAGCGATTCGACGTACTGGGTGACGTGGTCGTCCATCCGACGCTTGTAGCCGGCCTGTCGCGCCAGCCGGTCGAGTTCTCGGGCGGCAAGCGAGCCGTACTGGGCGGCCTTTTTATCCCGGTCCGCAATCTCGTCCGGGAGCGATTCCCGGGCCGCCGCCCGGAGCGCGACCTTTCGCGTCTCGCCGTCGACGAGCAGGTCGCCGTCCAGTCGGAGCGCGGCACCAATAACGCGGTCGTGTAACAGCGGCGTTACCGGCTCAACGCCGGCGGCCCGCAAGGCGAGCACGTCCCGCTCCAGTTGGTCGGGGAGCGAGGCGATGACCTCCTGCTGAGCCCCGCGGACGGTGTCGGCCTCGACGCGAGGGTCTTCTGGAGCCTTGGCGACTTTCGCGTAGCCGCCGAACAGCTCGTCGGCTCCCTGGCCGAGCGCCAGTCGGTCGAAACCGTCTGCGGCGACCCGCTCGGCGACGAGGTACAGCGGGAGCGCTATCTGTACGTCCATCGCGTTCGTGCGTGCGGTGGCGCGAGCGATCTCGGGGACGGCCCGTTCGATGGCGTCGTGGGTGAGTTCGACCACGCGGACCTCGGTCCCCAGCAGTTCGGCGGCCGACCGCGCCGCCTCGATATCGTGGCTGTCCGGGAACCCGGCGACGTACAGCGGCGCGTCGAGTCGGGCCGCAAGCAGCGCCGAGTCCACGCCGCCAGAAAAGGCGATTGCGAGAGAGTCAGTGTCGACAGCGTCAATGCTCGTCTCGACAGTCTCACCGACCGTCTCGATAGCTGTTTCACGGTCTCCGAACGGGTCCAACGACGGGAGCGACCACCGCTGTTGGGTCCCGCTCTCGTTTCGAATATGGCTGGCAGGGAACGACCGCGGGTCGGCCAGCGCCGTCGGGTCGTGGCTCCACTGTCCGGGGTCAAGCCGCGCCTCGTCAGAAACGGCACGCTCCACGAACAGCGGGTACCGTCCGAGAACGTCGCGGACGAGCGTTCCATCAAGTTCGCCCGCGAAGCCGCCAGCACCCGGGAGCGCGTCGTCGCTTGCGAGGGCGTCGGCGACGGTGTCCGCATCGGCTCCCTGCATCACTGTAGGAGCTCCGCGATGCCGTTCTTGACCCGTCGCTTCGCCCCGCCGGCGGCCTGCCGGAAGCTGATTCGCCACGGCGTCCGCTTGCCCTCGACGGTCGTCTTGCCCTCACGGATGGCGTCGAGAATCGCTTCGACTGTCCGCTCGTCCGTGCCGACGTTGGTGACCGCCTGCCCGACCATCTCCGCGATGTGGGCGTCGCTGCCGGCGGTCATCGGCAGCCCCCGCCGTCGCGCGAACCGCTCGGCCTGTCGATTCGACCGTCCGGTCAGCAGCCGCGAGTTGTACACTTCGATGGCGTCGGCAGTCGCGAGTTCGTCTTTCGAGATGTGTTCTAACACGCCGTGGCGGGACTCCTGAAACGGATGGGGAACGACTGCGAGCCCGCCCTGCTCGCGGATGCGGTCAAGCGTCTCATCGAACGGGAGGTGTGGCGGAATCGCCTCCTGAATCCCCAGAGCGAGGACGTGTCCGGCGGCACACGTGACCTCCATCCCGGGAATCCCGACGAGACCGTACTCCGGGGCGAGTTCGGCCGCCCGGAGGCTGGCGTCGATTTCGTCGTGGTCAGTCACGGCCAGCGCGTCCAGACCGACGCCGCTGGCTTGCTCTAAGAGAAGCTCGACCGGGTCCCGGCCGTCGTACGACAGCGACGAATGCGCGTGTAGCTCAACCGACTGCACAGGTGGCGATAACGGGGGGCAGGGCAAAAACGCCCCGGTCCGCCCCAGTGCTCACAGAGAACAAACCGGCCGCCGTGTCCATGGCGGCCGAATGCCCGAAGGAACGCCCATCTGTCCCACGAGACTGAGCGTGCGTTTCCCGACGATACGACCGTCAATCGACGGTCGCATGTGATAGTTCCGGTACGCAGGAATGAGTCGTGCCCCTCAGCTTGGCGGGGATTAAAATGGGGTGGGACGCTGGCGGCTCAGTCGGCCGAACTCCCGCTCGCCAGCGAGTTCTCACCGGTGTCAAACGGCGCCGGCCCGTGGACCTCAGTGTCTTCCAGGTAACACTGCGGGTCCGGGGCGAACAGGTCGTCTTCGACGGTGAGCGCCCGGAGTCGGGACGCCCCGCGGCAGACCCCGGCGTAGCGGCAGTCGGCGCACTTCCCCGTGAGATGCTCTTCGCGGTTCCGAAGCGCCGAAAGCAGCGGGTTCGACTCGTCCTCCCAGATAGCGCCGAACGAGCGGTCCCGAACGTTCCCCAGCGAGTACCCCTGCCAGAACTGCGTGAGGTGGACGTTGCCCTGATAGTCCACGTCGGCGACGCGTTCGCCGGTCGGGTCCCCGCCGTTGACCTGCAGGTACTCGTACACCCGCTTTGCCTGCGCGTCGCTCATGTGTTCGCGAGCGTACTCGACGAGGTAGGCTGCGTCGGCGTAGTTCCCAACCAGTAGCGTCTCGATTTCTTCCCCGCGGTCGTGGTACTCGCGGGTCATGTCACAGACTCGCTTCACTGCCTCCCGGCGGGCCTCGGGCGTGAGGTCAGCGTCGACAATCTCAGTTCCGCGGCCGCCGTAATCCAGGTGGTAGAAGCAGAAACGGTCCACGCCAACGTCGGTTAGCAGGTCAACGACGCCCTCTAGGTCCGCGGCGTTGCGCTCGGTGATGGTGTACCGGAGGCCCGTCTTCAGGCCCGCATCGAGGCAGTTCTCGATTCCCTGGACTGCGCCCTCGAACGCGCCGTCAACCCCGCGGAAGTCGTCGTTTCGCTCCGGCAGGCCGTCGACGGAGACGCCGGCGTATTTCAGCCCGGCGTCTTTCAGCGACTTGGCGCGTTCCTCGGTGATGAGTGTCCCGTTGGTCGAAAGCACCGGTCGGACGCCGACCTCGTTCGCGTAGGCGACCAGTTCTTCGAGGTCCTGCCGGACGAGCGGCTCGCCGCCGGAGAACAGCACCACCGGCGCGCCGTAGTCGGCGAGGTCATCGAGCAGCGCCTTCCCTTCCGCGGTCGAAAGCTCGCCATCGGCGATTTCCGTGTCGGCGGCGGCATAACAGTGGTCACAGTAGAGGTTGCACTGCTTGGTGACGTTCCAGACGACAACGGGTCGGCGCTGCTTTTTGTCCCGTATCTGGCGTTTGGTCGACTCGTTTGCCGCGTCGTATCGGAGACCGTCTCCCTCAGCGTCGAGGTCACAGAGCAGTTTCGAGACCGAAATCATCGGTTTTCACCCCGGAGCGTCTCCGATTCCATCTCGTCGACGCTCATGGTAGCGTCGTCCCCCGTCTTCCCCGTCCCGAGCGTCGTCTCGTCCGTCTGGTAGCGGCGGGTCTTGTCGGCGGGACACAACCACAGCGTGACGGCGGTCCGTGCGAACAGCGACGCGGCCTGCTCCCGGGCGATGTCGACGGACGGCGCGCTGACACTGCCGACGTGAGTGAGCGGGTCCGCCGTGTCCTCGCGAACGAACACCTCCCACTCGCGACTCGTTGCGCCACGCGGGGCGTCTACCTCGTGGTCGAACTCTTCCATACTCCCCTGTTAGACTCCCCAAGAAAAACGGGACTGGCGCGTTCTCAGCTACTGGGAACTACCCGAACGGTGGCGTCTCGGAGCGACCGGAAAACGCCGCTATCGCCATCCGAACGATATCAGTGACCAGTGCCAACACAGCGCGATATTAGACTGTTGCAGCCAAGCCGCTTCTCACTCCGAGGTCTGCGCGTCACGGAGCGTCTGGGTATCCACGTCCTGTCGGACACGTATCGTGCTCTCGCCCGCTCGCTCGACGGTCGGGTCGTCGAAGACTGGCCAGTACGACAGGCGGAACGTCTCCCGTTCGGCGGACTCTGCGGCACCTCGATAGACGGCTTCGACGGCAGCGGGTTGCGCGGGCGCATCGGGGGCAAACGAGAGCGTGACCTGCATCCGCGCGGTATCGTACGACTGCTCGCTGCTGTTGGGAAAGACGGTACTCGCGAGCGCACCGTAGAGGTCGCCCGCAACGCCCTCGAAGCTGCCCGGATTCGGTGACGGGAACAGCACGCCCTGTGCGTCAGCGGCGACGTAGGCGTCATAAAACAGAGGCCGAGTCTCGGGGCTGGCTCCCGTCCACGACGGCTCGTTGCCCGTTCTAGTATCGAGGAGCGCCGAGGTGAGGTCGTCGTCTTGCTCGCCGCTGAACCGGACGTAGACACTCCATTCGTTGCCGCCGATGTACGTGAGCTGGCGCTCGCCCTGCTCGTCGGTCTGGTGATACACCTGGTAGCCGTCGACGGTCGAGTCCTTCGTCATGCCCTGTGCTTCGAACGATTCGAGCAGGGACGCTGTCGGCCCACGGGCGATAACGGCGACTTCGAGCGCCTCGGTCCGGTACGTCATCGCCATCGGAACGCTGTTCTCCGTCCGCGCATCGCTTGCCGCGTCAGCGATGAGTTCGTTCCCGGCTGACGCATCAAGCCGAGCGAACCGCAGGTCGGAGACGCTCACGGTCTGATAGCCGACCTTCTGAGGGGTCGAATACGGGAGCGTCCACAGCGGGGGGAGCCAGCGCCGGAACTGGTACTCCGTCGGCACTCGTTGCACTGTCCGCTCGGGCGTCGGTGTCGCGGTGTCAGGGGGGGTTGTCGTTTCGCCGCCGAACAGGCCGCCGGACGAACAGCCGGCGACAGGAATCGAAAGCGCGGACCCGAGCAATGCGAGCGTTTTCCGGCGCGTCTGGTTTCGATTCACGATTTGGGAGCCTTGTTCGGATGTTTTTCGACCGAACCTATGAGCGTTGTGCAATCCCAGCATCCTCACCGCCGGACGCTGGCGGGACGACGGCGTGAGCCAACCATCGCGCGTGTCGACCGACTTGTTTTTCATCGACGGGACGTACTACAGACCGATGCCGGACCGTCCCGATACCGTCGCCGACCGAGGCACACCGACCGTCGCGGGGGTCGTCGGTGCAGGACTGGCAGCCTGCGTTGCTGTCGGGTTCGGGTACGCGTCCCTGACTGGCACAATCGCGACGTTACGCACCGTCCACGTCTGGGTTGGGACCGCGTGGACGGCGCTCGTGCTCATGTATGGATTCATCGTTGCGCCGCTGTTACGGGAGCGTGATACGACAGCGGCCTACGCGATCGTGGGTCGACTCGTGCCGGCGACGATTGTCCTGCTGCCCACCTTGGCAGTCGTGACGATTGCCGCCGGCGTCACGATGGCGCTGACCTACGAGATCGTGTGGCCGATGACCACGCTGATCCGGACCGTGCTCGGTGTCGCAGTCGCTATCGCGGGCATCGCACTGCTCGGCGTGCTGCCGACAGACGTTCTCACGTATCGCGAACTCCAGAGCGCGAACCCCGACCCCGAGCGCGTTGTTTCCCTCGGCGCTCGTACCGCAACACTACTCACCGTCCAGGGGGCACTGCAGGTGATGATGCTGTTCCTGATGCTCCGTGTTGCTGCAATGGCCACATAGCACACCAGCGACACCACGCTGTTGCCGCGTCAGATATTCGAGAGCAAGACGCGGTCTAGCTGGAACAGCAGCGCGACACCACTCAGTAGCAAGAGATACCCGGCGAGACGACGGACCGTTTCCGTCTGTTCGACGCCCGGGAGTGCGTCTCTGACCCGTCCGCCGGCGACCTTGCTCCCGTAGGCAACACCGAGCATCGGGAGGCCGAATCCGGCACCGTAACTGAACAGCAGGAGACCACTCTGTGAGACATCGCCAGTCGTTCCCGCATACGCCAACACGGCACCCAGAACCGGGCCGACGCACGGCAACCAGAGGACCCCGATAACGAGTCCGAGCGTGAACCCGGCGGCGAGCGGGTGGGCCGCACTCGAAAGGACGCTGATACCGTCGACCCGTCCCGAGATTTTCGACGCGGTCGCCGCGTACGCTTCGTGGAGGTCGTCATCGGCCATGACCGCGCCGAAGGCGATGATGACGAGGAACGCGGGCGCCCGAAGCGAGTCGGACGTGAGCGTTCCCAGATAACCCGTGAGCAGGCCGACGAGCGTAAACGAGACGATGCTCCCAGCGACAATCGTGAGCGGTTTCAGCCGATGGCCCACGCTCCCCGACAGGAGCGGCGGAAGCACCGGGAGGCAACACGGCGTAAAGACAGTCACGGCACCGGCGGCAAACGACGCGAGAAGCGAAACCGCTGCCATACCCGTACTTGCATTACAAAAGGTAAAAACATCTGCTGTCCGTGTCTCCGGTGATGGCCTTCCTCTCGCTGTCTACAGTCTCAAAGTATTTCGGCCCAAAGGTCGGTGTTGAGGGGATTACTATCGACGTGAGCCGCGGCGAGACGGTGCTTCTGTTCGGTCACAACGGGTCAGGCAAGACCACGTTACTCAGACTTCTGGCGACGCTGACCCGACCGAGCGAGGGGACGATTTCCCTGCAAGGCACCGAGTTCTCCCGCGACCGGCCGACACAGCGCGGGGAACTCGGGTTCGTCGCCCACGAGACGTATCTGTATGAACAGCTGACTGCCCTTGAGAACCTTCGCCTGCACGCCCGGTTACATGGGGTTGACCCGAACCGATGTGAGGCCCAGCTGGACGCTGTCGGGCTCACCGATAGAGGGACCGACCCCGTAAGCGAGTTCTCCCACGGCATGGCAAAGCGGCTCGCACTCGCACGGGCGACGCTACATGACCCCGCGCTGTTGTTGCTTGACGAGCCGTTCACCGGGCTCGACGAGGAGTCACTGCTGCGGGTGACGGAGCAGCTACGCGAACTGGAGGAGACGACAGTCGTCTTCGCGACACACGACGTGGACCGCGGGTTCCGCTACGCCGACCGGGTGCTCGTGCTCGACGGCGGACAGCTCGTCCGGGATATCGACACGGCCGAGTGTCCCGGGCCGGACGCGATCAAACAACAGTACGTGAACGCACCTCGACAATCATGATTCGGCAGTATCTGCGCGTCGTCCGAGCTATCGCGGCGAAAGACCTGCTGCTCGAAGCACGGGGTAAGCGCCGGGCCAACGGCGCGGCAGTGCTGGCGCTGCTGATAGTCGTTATCTTCTCGTTTGTGTTCGTCCGTCGCGTGGACGAGCAGGCGGTCATCGCCCGCGGTGGCCTGTGGATCGCACTCGTCTTCGCCACGACGCTCGCCCTCTCCCGCGGCATCGCCGTCGAGGACGACAACGCCGCAATCGAGGGGCTGATGCTCGCACCTGTCGACCGGTCCGCGATTTACCTCGGCAAGGTCTGTAGTTCGGCAGTGTTCGTGACTGCAATCGGGTGGGTAACACTCGTCGCTGTAACGGTGTTTCTCGGCACGCCGTTCGAACCCGCCTTGCTCGTCCAACTGGCGCTCGTGTTCCCACTCGCCGCAATCGGATTCAGCGCCGCCGGAGTGTTGTTGACCGCGCTGACGTTAAACTCACAGGTCAACGAATCACTCCTGCCGGTGTTGCTCGTCCCGCTCGTCGTCCCGGTTATCCTCGCAGGGATCGAACTCACGAGCCTCGCTGGTGGGCCATTCTGGCTGTCGGAGTGGTTCCGAATCCTCCTTGTGTACGACGGGACCGTCATCGTCACCGGGTGGGTGAGCTTCGAGTTCGTCATCGAGGCCTGACCGCGCTTCGACTCAATCGCGATTTCCGGAGCGACGGCCACCGGCGGCACCCGACGCTGGATCGAACAGGAAGACCAGCCCCATGCCGACGAGCATCACTGCGACGCCGAACCAGATCTGGTTGGCAAGCGGGTAGCGACTGATTTCGATCGAGAGCCCGCCCGCGGTTCGAGTCCCCACAACGTACGTGTCGCCGGTGATGCCACGTTCGATGAGCGGGTCGTTCGTCTGCATATCGCGACCGCGATACGACTGTTCAGCGACAGTGCCATCGGCGACCAGCGTGTCGCCCCGGTACAGTTGAACGTCGAACCGATGGTCGACGACCCGCGGCGAGTACACGTCTGTCGGCGGGGCCGACGCCGGTCCGACGTTTTCCCCGTTGGTGTAGACGAGCGCGTCGATGTTCTCGGAACGAGGGTCAGAGAGTGTCCCGCGGGCGACGATCACCGACCCCTCTTCGAACTGCACCGTCCCGCTGTCGGCACCGACCCACACGCGGGACCCGTTGAGCTGTGCGATGGTCGTGTCCTCGAAGCGTTGCACTGCGGTCACCTCTCCTTTTACGAGAATCACCGATGACGAGGGGTCAACGGAGCCGGCTTCGGCCGGCGTCATCGCCGCCTCGGTCATCGTCGGCGTGTTCTCCGGCGAGTAGTTGGTTACCTCGACCGTGTACGGCGACCCCTCGACGTCGCGGACGATTCGCTCGCCGGTATCGTCCAGTTCTGTCGCGCCCACGATACCGACGGACGCTGTCGTCGAGAAGACATAGACGAAGGAGACGGAGACGATGAGCAGCGCCGCGCCGACGTGAATGAGGGCGATGCCGGTCTCGTTTAGCTTCGCCTGCCGTCCGGTCAGTCGGCGGAGACGGCCCGCGTAGCGGACGACCCACGCGCCTGCGAAGTACACGGCCGGCGGCAGCACGGTGACCACACTGAGGCTCCCGATGGCGCGGTAATACACCGGGTCGAACGGCTCAGTCGACGCCAGCTGCCACTCAGGTCGTGCCAGCACGACACCAACGGCGAGGGCGGCGATGAGCACTGTAGCGGCGGTCCCGACTGTCGCTCGCGTACTGAAGCGCTCTTGCTGTGCGTACATCCCTCCGGCAAGGAGCATCCCGACGACGACCGGGAAGCTCCAGAGGTTGTAGTACCGCGCGTCGACGCTGACTTCGACACCTGAAGCGAGGCTGCGAACCACGGGGAACGTGAGGCCCCAGAGCGAGACGAACGCAAGCAGGATGAACCCGAGCACGGCAGCGTGGTATATTGTCGCCCGGTCGAGCAGGCTCGCTTCTTCGGCGTCGCTTTGCTCAGTCCTGAACCAGTGGATGAACGCGGGACCGACCGCCAGCGTGCTCGTCGTTCCGAGGAGGAACAGGACGCCGCTCCCGATGCCCCCGCCGGCGAACGAGTGGACGCTCCGGAAGACGCCGCTCCGGACCACGGTCGTCGCGTAGATGACGAGCGGGAGCAACGCCGCCGTGGCAGCCGGCGCGAGTACTGCGTACCGGCCGGAGCGCCGGTACTGGTTGAGCGTATGCAACACGGCGGTCAGTCCGAGCCACGGGATGAGCACTGACGTTTCGACTGGGTCCCACGACCAGAAGCCACCCCAGCCGAGGACTCGATACGCCCAGATGCCGCCAAGCGTGATCGCGGCAGTCAGCAGGAGCCACGACCCCCGGAGCCAGCGCGTCATGCTGCCCAGCCAGTCGTCGAAGATGCTCTCTGTCCCCCGGAGCCTGGTAACGAAGTGGGTCACGCCAACGGTAAAGGGAACCACCATGAGCGCGTACGCCGAGAACGTTATCGGCGGGTGGATTGCCATGAACGGGTCGACCAGTAGCGGGTTCAGCCCGCTGCCGTCCTGTGGAATCCCGTTAGCCGCGACCGACGGGTACTCTGCCGACAGGGGAGTAAACGGGCTGTCGTTGACTAGCATCCAGGCGAACACGGTGACAACGCCCATCCCAAGGGATTGCGAGAGACGTGCGCCGCGTGTGCTGTACCGGCCCAGAAGCAAGGTCGTCGTGACGACAACGGCCGTGAGCATCGCCCACAGCAGTATCGATCCCGCGTTGGACGCGTACACTCCTGTGACTTTGTACAGCGTCGGGAGGTAATTTGCAGTGTTGTCCCAGACATACGCGTTGGTGTAATCCCCACTGAGAAACTGCGAAGTCAGGTATAGCAGTGCGATGACGAACGACCCTGTCGCGACGCCCGCGGCAGCCTGGCTGACGCGAAGGAACGACTCGTCGCCGGTCACGTACTCGTAGCCGAGTAGCGCCGTGGCAAGCACGCTTCCGAACAGGCCGATTGCCAGCAGCCAGGTCCCGACTGCTAGCCCGAATACGACTGTTGTCATGTTGCCTCCTCGGACCCCTTCTCAAGCGTTGCAAGCAGTTCGTCCCGCCCGATGTACCCCTCGACGCTCTCGACAGTGTCGCCGTTTGGCGTCATAATCCGGTGCTGTGGCGGATACGTCGCTTGGTGCTGGCGAACCAGCGCTGTCCCGTTCCCCGGGTCGTCGATGTTTATTGCGAGCAGGACGTAGTCATCCATCGCAGCACGGATAGTCTCGTTCCGGTAGTGGTTCTTGTCATACCGCTCGCAGTACGTACACCACGTCGCCCAGTAGTAGACCAGAACCGGCTTGTCCTGTGACTGGGCCGCATCGAGCGCAGTACCGGGGTCGGTTTCCCACTCTAAACCGCCCTGATACGTGTGTGCGTCGTCTCGGACCACCGGTGCAGCGTTCATCGAATAGTAGCCTACCCCAAGGACTACCAGGAAGAACGCGATGGTGATCGTTTTACGAGCGTTCATTTGGTGACTGTGTCAAAATATGTGATGCCAGAAAGGCTGTCGATTCCTGTTACCGCTTGCGCTGGGCGTACGCCACAGCAAGGAGCGCGATGAGCAACGCCGCGGCCATCATGAACGCGGCGGCACTGGTCGGGGAACTCCCGTCGCTGCTACCGCCGCTGACCCCTGCCTGCTGTGGTTCCGCTGTCTGCTGTGCTGCGGCCGTCTCTGCGGGCGTTCCGACCGAAGCAGCGTCGTCAGTGTCCGGCGCAGATGCGTCGCCCGCATCTTCGGGGAGCATCGGCTCGCCGCCACTCCGGGACGGGATACGCGGCATTTGCTGCTCGGGGTACTGTCCGGTGAGGCTGGTCATGAACGCGGTGACGTTCTCGGCCTGCTGGTCGGAGATATTCTGGCCGACCTGACAGGACGCCATCACCTTCGTCGCGTTCTCTAGCGTCCGGACCTGACCGTTGTGGAAGTACGGCGCTGTGTGCTCGACGTTCCGGAGCGTCGGAACCTTGAACATATGCTCGTCACTGCTGTCACCGGTCACTCCGGCGCGCCCGGAGTCAGCGTACAGGTTGTATCGGTCGATGTACTGGTCACACTGCGGGTTCGAACCCTGGTAGACGCCTAGCTTCTGGTAGTATCCGTTTCCGTTCTCCATCTGCCACTGCGGGCCGTTGAACGCGGGCCCGGAGTGACAGCCCTGACAGCCCAGCTCTTTGAACGTCTCCATCCCGTTGAGCTGCCGTTCGGTCAGGGCGTCCTCGTCGCCTCTGACGTACCGGTCGTACGAGCTGTTCGGCGTGATGAGCGTCCGCTCGTACGCGGCGATCGCGTCGACGGTGTTGTTGAGCGTGACCGGGTCCTCACCGCCGTAGACATCTTCGTACAGCTCAACGTAGCCCTCGTTGTTACGTATCTTCTCCATCGCCGCCTCGGAGGTCGGCATCCCCATCTCGACGCCTGCGGTGATGGGACCTTTTGCCTGCGCTTCAAGCGTGTCGGCGCGGCCGTCCCAGAACTGAGTGCTCATGAACACGGCGTTCCACACCGTCGGCGAGTTGCGCGGCCCGGTCTGGCCGTGGACACCGCGACCGACAGTTCGGCTGCCGTCGCCACCTTCCATCACGTTGTGGCAGGTGTTACAGGAGATAGAGCCGGTGTCAGAGAGGCGCGGATCGAAGAACAGTTTCTTCCCGAGTTCGATCTTTGCCTCTGTGTCATTTGGCTTCCGGACTTCCTCATAGGACGGCAGCGGCTGACTGGTTGGTGGTTCGACGGGCAAATCGGACGTCTCGTTGCTACTCTGATTACTCGTCTGTGCGGTCTGTTGCGCTGTCTCGTCAAGCGTGTCGCTCACTGCTTCGCCTGACGGCCCCCCATCCACAGCACCGACGGTGCTTACAATAGGTCCGCCAATCAACAGTAGCGACATGCCAACGACGAAGACGGCGCGAGCCAACGGCTGTCGCGACATATACCGCATATGTTCCCTAGCCCTCTTAAAATGGAGCGGTAAATATTCAGGGAGGGGATACTTAAGGCAGACAAGCGCAGTCTATCGGTTCCCGGTCTGTGGTTGATTGAGAATCCGCACAACAGTTTTTTGTGTGGCCTCAAGAACTGAGCGTATGAACGTATTGTCACGGCTCGAAACCCGCGGGATTCCGTATCTCCGCGCGTTGTTTCAGTCTAGCAGTATCAAGTACTTGACCCTTCTCGCTGGGGTCGCATCGCTGGGGAGCATCTTTGGCATGGCGTCAGATTCGATGTACGGCGTCAGCAATCAGATCAACCTGATTGCGTACTGGCATATCGGTCTGGCGACGGCCGCAGCGGTTGCGCTCACAGTGACATTCCTCGGGTGTGCCCTCTATCTGGCGACCGAGACGCCGTTCTGGGAGTTCCTCGCCCATTCGTCGGGCGAAGTCGGGTTCCTGATGGTCACGCTGACGCTGGTGACCGGGAGCGTCTGGGGGAAAGTCATCTGGAACAGCTGGTGGGAGTGGACTGACATCCGTCTGGTCACGTTCCTCGTCATCTGGTTCATCTACGCGGGCTACCTGCTCATCTACTCCGCCGGCGGGGATTCTGCCTCTCTCAAGCGCATTACGTCGGTGTACGGCATCGTCGGGTTCGTGACTGTGCCGCTCTCGTATCTGTCCACGCGGCTCTGGACGCCCACGTTCCATCGACCGACGACCGGGAATCCGGACGCGGACGCGACGATTACAGTCCCGGCGTTACTCCTTTCCATCGCGGCACTCCTGCTCGTCTATCTCTACCTCGTCGGGTCCCGGGTACAGCTACGCGAACTCAAACGTCGGGTCAACTACGCCCGCCGCGACCGGACGCTCGACGACCACGCGATGGGGCCGAGCCAGGGGGGTGATTGAAGATGGAACCCCTCCTTCTGGTCGGCTACAGCGCGGTCTTTCTGGCACTCATCATGTACGTCGGCTATCTCCGTAACCAAGTCACGGCGCTCGAAGAACAGATTTCGGAACTCGTCGATCAGTAACGCAGCTCCCGTCCCGGTTGACCGGGCCGAGCCAGTTTTTACAACTGGACGCTCAAATCGAGCCGACTCCAGCCGGTCGCGCCGTCCGGGAACGGACTTGAGCGCACGCGTGTCTGCTCCGCTCCGGTCCCGTCGATTGCTTTCGCAATGACAGTGTAGCTGGAGCGTTCGGGCTGCCATTCGTACTTCCATTGCCGCCAGGTGTCCGGGTCCGGTAGTTGGTCCGATAGCGTCGCCGTGTCCCACGTTTCGCCACCATCGAGTGAGACAAGCACCGCCCGTATTCCATCTGTTCCGGCATAGGCGTGTCCACCGAGCTGGACCCGCCCGTCGGAAAGACGGTTACTCGTGCTGATTTTGACGACCGTATTGACAGTTCCCATCCCGTTCCAGCCTCGTTCTTCCCAGTAGCCGCTCTCCGACTGGTCGACGACCTCGATCTCGTCGAGCCACTTCACGTTGAGTTTGCCCCACCGGTTAGGGAGCAGCGCGCGGACCGGGAACCCGTGCTGGCGCGGGAGTTGGCTCTCGTTCATCCCGTAGGCCAGCATCGCGTCCGAAAGCATCGACATCGGCATCGAGTAGTAGTAATCGTCGGCCGCGCGGAAGACGACGTGGCTTCCGTTCGCGCCGGCTTCGGAGAGGAGGTCCATGAGCGAACAGCCCGTCCAGAGGGCGGTCCCGATCTGCTCGCCGTCGACCGGGTCGCCCAGACAGCGGAGCGTTTTGAACCGGGTGATCGTTTCTCGCTGTCTGAGGTCTTCGTATGTAAACTCTCGCTCCGTCTCGACGTTGCCGGTGACTGAGAGCGTCCAGCTATCCGCCTCGACAGTCGGCGGACGGGGGTTGATATCGACGGTGAAAAACGAATCCGTCGTGTCGACCAGGCCGGTCATCCCCTCGACATCGAACGACCGGTCGGCGGCCGTGGCGAGGCGCTGTTCAACCGGGTTAGACTCGTCTTCACGTTCTGATGACGATGTCGAGAGGTCCTCTGTCTGGGACCCGCTACCCTGCACGAATCCGACAGCGTGCGCGACGACGTTGTAAGCCCCGAGTCCGGCGAGGGTCTTTACGAACGCACGTCTGTCATCAGGGGTCGCCGGCTGCCCGTTGCTGTTGTCGGTCGAGCGTGCAATCACCAGCCCGGTCCCGATTGTCCCGGCGGCGGCAGGTACGATGGCGGGCAGCGGTGCCCAGACAGTAGCGGCGACGAACACCCAGACGGCAAGCAGCGATAGCACCATGCCACCGATGTTCGGAGCCCCTTCGACAAGCCGCTCACCTGTCCGAAAGCCAGCGTAGCTGACCGCACCAGTGACCCCGGCCAGTGCGATTCCGAACACGAGGAGAGCAAGCGAAAACGACAGGTCGCCGAAGTTCCAGATAATCGAGGCGACTACTGAGCTCGGGAGGATGTCCAGCGCGGTTCGGCTCGCCGCGATGATGACGAACTCCCGAGACGTCCCGTACAGTGCGAACGAGGTCCCCACAACCGAGACCCCGCTGGTGAAGACAGTGATTGCACGGCGGGACCGCCCCTGAAAAATCTCAGACGTCTCACTCATGGATCATAACGTGGTTATTATACCGGCCGTGCCGCGACTACTTGCTCGCTGTTTGTCCCGTTATCGCTTGACACGTTGCCGTATGCCGTCACGTTCTCGTGGCCCGTGACGTTCGCGTGGGTACCGTTCATCGACTCGTATTTCGTGGCGTCGTACTCCGTTGAGTTGTTATGACCTGCTGGGTGTTCACCTTCGTGTGCGCGAATGGACAGCGACTCAGCCTCGACTACGCTTCCGTTGTAGTACCCCTTCGCAACGACTGTCCGCCCGACGGACATCGTTTCCGGCATCGGGCCGTCATAGACGACAGGAACCGATTCGTTCTCGTCAGTGACATTGAAAGACAGTTGATCGTTTGTCTGTTCGATATCGATGACGATTCCTTCGAGGTTTACTCTGTCTCCGTTGTATTCGTTGGTGTCCGTTATCTTCGTTGGCGTCGTAAACTCGGCAGCACCACCCATCGTGGTGACGGCCATCGCCCCGAACAGTACCGGAATTAACACACCGCCGACGAGTAGTCGTGTCTTCGTTTGCATAGATGATCGTGCGATAGTGTGGCGTCACGGTCAGACCGTTCGGTCACAGCGCAGTTCGTGTACTCGTGTGAGTCCATGATGGCTACAGGAGTTTGTAACTACCGAACGCGTACGCACCCTTGTTCATGCGTAGGCATACGAACGGTTTCAGTAGCCCAGCCCGTTCCCAGCTCCTGGGAACACACGCGGCTATTATGGCCCCGAACATATTCACTTCCTCATGACCAACATGGTCGCGTGACGCGTCGGGCGGAACGCAATTCGATACCTATGACTGAGACAGACGATCTTGACAGACGTCGGTTCATCGCGAGTATCGGCACAGTAGTCGCAGGGACATCTATCGCGGGGTGTACCGCACCTGGTACGAGCTCGGGCACGGGTGAGCAGTCGCCAAGCGCCGAAACCGAAGCGGACGCTGGCGAGGCAACAGCGGCGCCCACGGAGACGGCGACGGCTGCGGAGGCGACCGCTACTGCATCCGGGAGCGGGGACGTCCCATCGTCAGTGTCATCGTATCTCAGCGACACGAGTAACTTCGACGGCAGTGTGACCGACGCGACCGATCAAGACTCCGTCACGGTGGATGTCGGCGCATCGGGGAACAACGGGAACTTCGCGTACGCCCCGGCCGCAATCGAGGTTTCGACCGGGACAACGGTGCAATGGGAGTGGACCGGCAAGGGGGCCGCACACAACGTCGTAGCGGAAGACGAGACGTTCAATTCCGGGTCCTCAGCTAGTGGAACAGGCGTCAAGTTCGAGTACACCTTCGAGGAAACCGGCGTGTACAACTACTACTGTACGCCCCACAAGGCACTCGGGATGAAAGGCAGCGTCATCGTCCGGTAACGCCATATCGGCTGTCGGGCTGAACTACAGACCTGTTCGACTTTTTTCGAACGTAGCATCCCACCGACGGAGCGATGGTGCCCGTGTCTTGCGAACATTCGCTCCCAACTCAGGACAGGAGCCACATTCCGACGATTTCCGGCGCGGCCGGAACACAAACGCTCACTCAGCCACACTACACCGGACCAGTGTGACCTAGTTCCACCTGTGGGGCTGGGATGTCTGATAAAAGCCGCTTCGACGCGAATCGACACGCGGGGTCGCCGTCTTACGCTTCGTAGCCGGCGTAGTCCATCAGCTGTTTGAAGATGTCGGTGTCCATCGCCTCCTTGTAGACGACACCAGTGATCATCCCACCGGGGTACGCGGTCCCGTTCATCGCGTGACTGACCTTGTGACAGTGTGCGAGGTAGATGCCGGGATCAGCGTCGGCTTCGAACTCAATCGTGTGCCGACCGGCGGGCGGGATGCTGGTGATATCCTGGTCGTGGCGGGCGGCTTCCGGAATCTTCCCGCCGTCCTTGTGGGTCACCTGGAAGCGGTGGTTGTGGATGTGCATCGGGTGATCCATGTACCCGTTGTTGCACATGTGGATGCGCACCGTATCACCTTGCTCGACGATGATCGGCGAGCCATCTTCCGGGTGGAGCGTCCGGGGTGCCGACTTGCCGTTGACCGTGAACGTGTCAGGGCGGCGGTTGCGAACGTCGTAGTTGGCGTCCATGCCGGCCATCTGCTGGTTCAGCCGGGAGTCCCACTCCTTCAGCGTCATGAAGTACTCCTTGTCGGCCGGCTCGTACCCCTTCGGGTCGACGCGGAAGATACCGTACATCCCCATGTCAATATGGCGATGGGTCTGGTAGTGGCAGTGGTAGAGATGGGTGCCCGTAACGTTCGCGGGGATCGTGTAGGTGTGTTTCTCGCCGGGGTCGATGCGGATGCCCGTGGTCGTCGGGACGCCGTCGTCTTCCCACTGCTTCTGGACGGCGTGGAAGTGGACCGTATGCGGGCGCATGCCGTCCGTGTTGTCGAACGTGACCTCCATGTCCTCGCCCTCCGTTGTCCGGAAAATCGGACCGGGGACGCTCGGTTCGCCGTCGTCGGCCTTGAACGCCCACACCTTTGGCAGTTCGACCGGGCCGCCCATCGATTTGCCGGGATGGGCCTCGTGTTTGGCGGGAACGGAGGACAGCGTCACTTCGCCACCCTGCTCGTCAACGTTGACGATCTCCGGGGGGGACGTGGTCGGGAGGTCTCCCTCGGATTGTGCTGGGGTCGTACTGGCGTCGACTGACTCTTCGGTTGGAACCTCACCCGGCGCGGTACAGCCCGCAAGCGCCACCGTGCCACCGAGGCCGGAGGCTTTCACGAAGTCACGACGGGAGATGCCCGATCCGGGTGCGCCGATCTGGTCTTCCATAAGCAACTGGGGCTAAGACACCACAGTATAAACCCCCAAAGCCAGTTCTCAGGCCGGCAGAACCGTTCTCAGTTACTGGGAACCGGGGCACGGTTACAGATAAGTCCCCCATATATTGCGTGCTGTGTGGCGGAAACGTCGGCTGTATCGGGCGGTAAGCGCTCCGAAGTCGGTTACATTAAACGTCTTGGGCGGGCAGTTTCGGGCAAGGATGGTCCGGGACCCCTTCGCTGACGAGGAGACGCCGGAGTTACAGGCGGTCCTCGACGCACTCGACGATGAGGACTGTCGCGCCATTGTCAGCGTACTGGAGGAACCGTTGACGGCGAGCGAGATATCCGACCGGAGCGGCGTACCGCTATCGACGACCTACCGAAAGCTCGAACTACTGACGGAATCCTCGTTGCTGTACGAGGGCGTTGAGGTCCGGTCGGACGGCCAACACGCCAGCCGATACGCGATTGATTTCGAGGAGGTCGTCATCAGTCTCGACGAGGAACTGTCGCTCACCGTCGACATCTCACACCGCGCTCGGACGCCGGACCAACGACTCGAAAACCTCTGGTCTGAGGTGCGAAAGGAGACATAACCATGGTACACATCCCAAGTTCACAGGTCGGCATCGTCGTCTCGAAGACACTGATCCTCATTCTTGGCGGACTGATAACGTACTACTCGTATCAGGCGTACAGCCGGACGAAAAGCCCCCAGCACAAGTGGCTCACATACGGGTTTGGGGTAGTGACCCTCGGTGCGTTTGCCGGCGGCGCTCTGGATATCGTTGTCGGCAGGTTTCTCGGGCAGGAACTGCTTCCCGTGAGCGTATTTACGTCGAGTTCGCTGACGGCCATCGGCCTGGGCATCATCCTGTACTCGCTGTACGTTCGGTAGCGAGTCCGTAGCGCACCCGCGCGGCAGACTTTTGATCTCTTACGTCTCGATTTTTTCGAGCGGGCAACGTCCGTGTCGCGTCGTGACAGTGGTATTCTCACCGACTGGAAACGCTACGGACGGTATATTTAGCAGGACGTGTCAATCAGAGTCATGCTTGGAGCGAACGCAGTGTTGTTAATCGGGATGAAAACAGTCACGCTGTTCTGTGGCGTGATACTGACAACGTTGACTTACCGCGCGTACCGCCGTACTCAGGCACCGGCGATGCGAGCGCTCTGTCTCGGAATCGGGTTCGTCACACTGGGCGCAATACTCGGCGGCAGCCTGCACCAGCTTGTCGGGCTGCCGGTGGCACAGAGCGTCACTGTTGAGGAACTGTTTACCGCTGCTGGGTTCTTTATTCTGACCTACTCGCTGTATACGGACCAGCCGACCACGCCAACTTGAGTCACGAGTCCTCGGCGGACGTGTGTTCACGACCGGTCAGCAGCGTTGGCAGCGATTGTGGGCTATGCGCAACGAGGACAGCGACGAGGTTGCCCGCGAACAGCAGCGTCCCGAAAAACGCGAAAATCCCGGCGACCAGCGCCGTGCCGTCCGGTGTCGCAAACCACTGATTGCTCGCGAGGAGGGCGTACGCAATAGTCACTGCAACACCATCTACCGCCGCGATGCGGTGGTCGTACAGGTCATCGACCATCGGAACGTCCTCGAAGCCGAGGCGGTCGCTGTACCGGTGGACCCAGATGATGAACGGGACGACGTGATACAGCGTCCCGAAGACGACAAAGCCGATGCCGCCGACGAGTAGCGCTGTCGACGGCTGACCGAGCAGCCCGGTGTACGCGAGCGGGTCGTTCCACCACGCGACCACCGTCAGCCCTGCCCAGAGAAACAGCGACAGCGCCGCAACGCTATAGCGGGTCAGCATCGGCGACCACTCGACACGCGCACCGACGAGTTGTCGCGCCAGAAGCACCGCCACCGCGCCGAGACCAGCAGCGACGAGAACCGCGCCGAGCCGGGCCAGAACGGGAGAGCCGACCAGGCGACCACCGGCCAACGCAAGAACGCCGAGCGGATAGACGGCCGTTTCAGCCCGCTGGACCGCCGCGTCGATTCTGCCGGTGTCTGCCTGCGTGAACATCGGAGCGAGCTGTGCCAGTGCGCCCGCGACAGTCGTCAGGACCGCGCCGAACACGGCGAGTGTTCCATGGGCAAGCAAGAGGCCCTGTCGGCCGATTCCCAGCAGCGGGAGGACGCCGACGGCGTGGTCCATTGCCAGCACGAACCCGGCGGCCGTCACGAGGGCGAAAAATACCAGCGCCCAGCCGAAATGAATCGCCGTGACATCGGGCGCTGCAGCGAGTAGCGTCCGACCGATGTTGTAACAGAGAGTCCAGACCCCGACCAGCGCGAACGCTCCGGCGACCGGTAAGATGGCGGGGGTGGCTGTCAGGAACGCAGCCGCCAGCCCCGCGAACCCGACCGCAGCGAGCGGTAACTGCACAGCAGCAAGGCGGCGGGAATGGAGTTCGATTCCGCACCAGACCGGGACAAACTGTGTCAGCGCACCCATAATCGTGAGACAGACCCACCCCGCAAGCAGGAGGTGGACCTGCGCGAGGTGGCCGGCCCGCCCCTCGACGACGCCAACGGAGACACCAGCGACCAGAAACGCCAGTGCGACGACGAAATGACGCAGCGGGACCGTCATTGGCGGTGCGGCGTCTGCGTCCACGTCAGCAGGTATTCCGCTCATTGTTGTCTACTACGACCCTGTCCTTGCTGGCAATGTGGCCGAATATGTTCGGGAAAACAGTCGGCCCGGTCACAGCCAAACGGGAACACATGACGGCGAACCACCAGCCAACAGCGCAAACCGCAGCCCTGATTTCGGAAACGGATGCGCCCGATGACGCGCCAATGGAACGGCTTGATGTGCAGTCGCTCGGGCCACCGAAGCCACTCAAGCAGACACTAGAGCGGCTTGCGGAGTTGAACGATGACACCATCCTCGTCCAGTTCAACGACCGCGCCCCGCAGCATCTCTACCCGAAACTCAAGGACAGAGGCTACGACTTCGAAAGTGTTGAGACCGACGACGCGACAGTGACAATCATCTGGCGCAGATGAGTCGGAACACAGAGCCACCTGTCGACGTCGACGAAGCGATCGCTCAGATCGACAGCCGAGGAGCGAAGATTCAGCGGGAGCAACTCGAACGGACGCTGTCACAGCTACAGACTGATGGCGAACTAACGGCTGACCAGCGGCTCGTCGTTGAGGAACTGAGCGAACGACTCGTCGAGCGACTGCTCGCTGTCCCTCGAGCGAGTCTACGGGACGCGGCGAGGAGTTCGGACGACGAACGGATCGAAACAGCGCTCTCACTGTTCGAGTGATGCTGGGCTACACTCCCGTGAATAATATTGGTCCCCCGGGGGCGCACATAGCTGTACGAAGGTACAGCCGGTAGTGAGCCTATTCCGACGACGCTGCGAGCACTAGCAGTGCCTCGCTGTCCGCCGTTGCAGCGGGAGAGATGTCCTGGTCACCGTCAAACCGAACGACGTCTCCGGGCGAGAGTGACAGCGTCTCGTCGCCAAGCGTCAGGTCCACGGCGCCCGAACGGAGGAGGAACACGATGTCCCGATCGGGATGCGTGTGAGGCGGAATCGACTCGCCTGCATCGAGCGTCAACTGGATGGTTTTTGGCTCCCCGTCGAACAGTCTGGTCCGACCGTCCGAATCGCCGTCGAGTGTCGCTCGCTCCGTTTCTGCGGCGGTCGATTCGCTCATTGCTTTGGGAGGTCGGCGATATACTTCTGTGGGCCGTCCTGCTCGCACTGGTAGTTCGCCGCGTCGAACGCCTCGACTTCGGCTTGCAACTCGTAGAACAGCGGCTTTGGCTCGTGGTCGTTGATAATCCGAAGCGTCTCCCCGGCGGACAGCGCCTCAAAGGAGTCGTGTATCTTGGCGTGTCGTTCCGCCGGCGGCGTTTCCCGCAGGTCGAGTGTGGTTGCTGGCATCACCTGCGTGTTTACTGGGAGCCGTGGAGGGGGTTCCCCCGAACACGTTCGGGAGTAAGGCCTGATGTCTACCGCGTGTTCTACTCAATATGAGCCTTCTCTCCGGCCTCCGTGGCGGCTCAGATGTCGGGTTCGATAGCTACGGGACGTTCGTTCCCGAACGTAACCCGGACCCCGGTCCGTTCCTGTCTGAGACCGCAGTACTGACCGGCGACGACCACGCCACTTTCCACCGCCTCACGATGGATTTGTTCGACGAGCGCGGCGTGTACGACATGACCTTCGGGTACAACCTCGCACGGCTAAACCTCGACCACCGGCACCCAGACGCGGGCTTCCGCTACGGCCGTGAAACGGACGACAGCAGTGTACTCAGAGCGGAGTTCACGCCGACGACCGAGTTCTGCCCCCAGAGCGACACGCTGACTGTCGGCGCGTTCCGCGCCTGGAACGGGCTGTCGGACCGCCACGAGTACGACCGTGTCCGCGTCCGCGTGAGTCCGGACCACCACCAGAGCGCGAGCATCAATGATAAACTCCAGCAACTCGAAACGCGGTACCGGCAAACCGGCGAACTGCAGACGGACGGTGGAGATGAAGCGTCCGACGACAGCGTGCCGTTCTGACAGCGGACAGTCATCGCAGTAGCGCTTTCCGTGTACTCACATCGAGACAATCTCTGGGTAGATGGTCGGCCCGGGACTCACACTGCCGCAATACTGTGGGAGTAAACCGCCTGTCTTGACGGCTGAAGACATGGAAACCATTATACGGTTTGCTGGGCGACATGTCATATACTGAGTCAACGGGGTGGGAAATCGGTGGCTTGGTGGGACAGTGGAGGCCTCCTCCACGACAAAAGCAACAAACTATCAGAAAACGATGAGACCGGGTTACTTCCAGCGTGGTGTCGCGGCGGGCCGGAGGCAGAGCTGAGATGAGTAGCGGTATCTTCCGAGATGCGGACGGGACCTACAACAAGCGGCTTCTTGGACTGGTTCTGCTCCTTCTACTCGCCGTCATCGGTGCTGGCGTCGGGACCCTTGGTCTCACCGACAGCAGCGACTCGGCCCCCGACCAGCCCACCACCGAGATGACGCCCAGCCCGACAGAATCGACACCAACAGAGACACCGGACGGAACTGACTCAACACCGACCGAAAGCGGCGGCAGTGGCTCGCCACCGCCGAGTTCGCTCCTCACCGAAACCCCGACATCGGCCCCCAACCAGTCGGCCGGGAACACTACCAGCAACACGACGGCTGAATAGTCTGGCAACGACTGAGACTTCTTGCTTGCGCCTCCGCTCCGAAGCACCACGCCCGTGAGGGCCTTTCAGGAGAACAGGAGCGTGAGATTGAACCCGGTTACGGCGAGCCCCAGCACCGTCAGGAGAGCCGGCGGCCCGTAGTAGAGCAGCGGGTCCTCCTCAAGCACGCCGCCCCAGATGCTCAGGCCGAGACAGCAGTAGATAACGAGGAGTTTGAGTCCGAGGAAGCCGCCGCCGCCGAACGACTGGATCGCCCACCGAATCGCTGGATTCGCCTCGGTGAACGTCGGGACGAAGTAGACGATGGCGATAGTGGTGACCACGTCGCCGACGCCGTAGGTCGCCAGCGCCACCGCCCACACACTGGAGAAGGACCGGCTGGAGAAGGAACTCCCCTCCAGTGTCAGCCAGTCACCATCGCCAGCACCCATACTGCATTCGGGTATGGCTAGCGGCCATATATACTGCGAGGGCCAGTTATCTGATTTGAAAAGGAGAGAGATATGGGCTCTCCAGAGATTTTGAGGTAATTGTACGCGGGATAGCTATTCTAAAGACCAATATTGTCCCTCCTGAAAGTCCATAGCGATGCCGGTGCCCACTCGTATTCAGCTGTGAGTCTCAGCTATGGGCGGTGTGTCGGGTTGTTGAACAGACGCTCGCCTCGACAGGTGCGAGTTGTGTGCTGCCGGACGTTCGCGTCCTGCCAGCGCGGGTGCATGGAAAGGGACTTATCTTGTGGGCGGCCACGAGGAGGTAATGAGCCTGTCCGACGCGGACCACGAACTCGTGGTTGAGGAGATCGGTCGGGAGCCGACACGGGCGGAGGCCGCTCTCTTCGAGAACCTCTGGAGCGAACACTGCGCGTATCGCTCCTCTCGCCCCCTGCTGTCGGCGTTCGACTCCAAAGGCGATCAGGTCGTCATCGGCCCCGGCGACGACGCAGCCGTCGTCTCCCTGCCGTCCCACGGCAACGGCGAGGAGATGTACATCACGATGGGCGTCGAGTCCCACAACCACCCGTCCTACGTCGACCCGTTCGACGGGGCAGCGACCGGCGTGGGCGGTATCGTCCGCGACACACTGTCGATGGGGGCCTACCCCATCGCGCTGGCCGACTGTCTGTACTTCGGCGACTTTGACCGGGAGCACTCCCGCTATCTCTTCGAGGGCGTCGTCGAGGGTATCTCCCACTACGGGAACTGCATCGGCGTTCCAACTGTCACCGGGAGCGTCGCCTTCCACGACGACTACGAGGGGAACCCGCTCGTGAACGTGTCCTGTATCGGCCTGCTGGAGCCCGAGCGGACCATCACTGCCGAAGCCCAGAAGCCGGGCAACAAGCTCGTTCTCGTCGGCAACGCGACGGGGCGAGACGGGCTCGGCGGGGCGTCCTTCGCCAGCGAGGACCTCGCGGAGGACGCTGAAACGGAGGACCGACCGGCCGTGCAGGTCGGCGACCCGTACTCGGAGAAGCTACTCGTCGAGTGCAACGAGGCGCTGCTGGACGAGGAACTCGTCGAGTCGGCCCGCGACCTTGGGGCCGCTGGCCTCGGCGGCGCGTCGTCCGAACTGGTCGCCAAGGGCGGTCTCGGTGCACGTATCGAACTCGACCGCGTCCACGAGCGCGAGCCCAACATGAACGCCATGGAGTACCTGCTCGCCGAGAGTCAGGAACGGATGGTGTACGAGGTCGCGCCCGAGGACGTCGACCGCGTGGCCGAACTCGCCGAGCGGTTCGACCTCGGCTGTTCGGTCATCGGCGAACTCACCGAGCCGGGCACGAACTACGTCTGCACGTTCGAGGACGAGACGGTCGTCGACGTGGACGCGGAGTTCCTCGGTGAGGGCGCGCCGATGAACGACCTGCCCAGCGACGCGCCGCCAAGACAGGAACGAGACCTGCCAACGGTCGCGCTGGAGGAAGCCTTCGAGGAGATCGTCAGCAGCCCGAACTGCGCCTCGAAGCGGTGGGTGTACCGCCAGTACGACCACGAGGTGCAGGTCCGCACGAGCGTCCTGCCCGGCGACGACGCCGCACTGCTCGCCATCCGTGAGGCCGGGACCGGACTGGCGTTCTCTGCCGGCGCGGACCCCAACTGGACCGACGCCGCGCCGTACGAAGGTGCACGCGCCGTCGCGCTGGAAAACGCCACGAACGTCGCCGCGAAGGGCGCGACACCCCATGCGGCTGTGGACTGTCTGAACGGCGGCAACCCCGAGAAGCCTGACGTGTACGGCGGCTTCAAAGGCATTGTCGACGGCCTGGCGGACATGTGCAGCGACCTTGACGTGCCGGTGGTCGGGGGGAACGTCTCCTTGTACAACGATTCCCAGGACGGACCGATTCCCCCCACACCGACGCTCGCGCTGGTCGGCGTCAAGGAGGGCTACGATGCCCCGCCGCTGTCGCTGTCCGGCGAGGGAACGCTCGTCGTCGTCGGGGACACCGCACTGGAGGGCAAAACCGACCCGCGTCTGGGCGGGTCCGAGTACACCGCGCAGTTCGGCGGGACCGACCGCTTCCCCGCCCTCCCGGCGGACTCGACTGAGGTCATCGAGACGATTGCCGAGGTCGCCGACGCCGACCACGTACTGGCGAGCCACGACGTGAGCCACGGCGGCCTCGCGGTAACGCTGGCCGAGATGGTCCACGAGAACGCCGGTGCGTCGGTCGGAATCGGGACCACCGAGCACGGCACCCCGGCTCGACTCCTGTTCAACGAGCGGCCCGGCCGGGTCGTGTTCGAGACGACTGACCCGGCGGCGGTCCGGGAGGCCTTCGACGGCGTCGCCCCAGTGACGGAACTGGGCGAGGCGAACGACTCGAACGGACTCGATATTACGGTCAACGACGAGACGCTGGCGTACAACGCTGCGGACATCGCTGACCTGCGGTCGGTCATCGACGACGAACTATAGTAACAATTGGAACGATTTACACACCGATCGCAGTGCCGTCCTGCGATTGGGTGTGTAATGACTTGCAATGGCTACTATAGCCTGATTACCAGCGGATATCGAACCGCGCACCGCCCATTTCGCTCTCAGAGACTGCGACCGACCAGCCGTGCGCTTCAGCGATGCTCTGAACGATTGACAGGCCGAACCCTGTCCCATCCGAGTTCGTTGAGTAGCCGTGTTCGAACACCAGCTCACGGTCGTCTGGTGGAATGCCAGAGCCGTCGTCCGCGATAGAGAACCCGTTCTGCTCGTGTGCCTCGGGCGCGGAAACGACAACGGTGCCTTCCGCGCCGGCGTGCTCGATGGCGTTCCGGTAGAGATTCTCGAATAGCTGCTGGAGGCGCTCTGAGTCCGCCTCGATGACCGCTTCAGTTTCGACCGTGAGCGTTGCGTCCTCAGTTTCGACCTGTTGCCATGCGTCGGCTGCGACGGTTTCGATGGGGACGCTTGCGGTTTCTCCGACGACGCGCCCCTGCCGAGCGAGCGTCAGGGTGTCATCGAGGATCCGTGTCATCCGCTCATGTGCCGCAGCAACCTCCTGTAGCCCCTCCTGAACAGCCGCATCCTCGGTGTCATTGAGCAGGAGGTGGGTGCGGCCGGATGCGACGTTCAACGGGTTCCGAAGGTCGTGGCTGACGATACTGACAAACTCGTCGAGGCGCTCGTTCTGGTGTTTCAGCTGTTGTTCGCGGCGCTTTCGTTCAGTGATATCGGTGTATATCCCGTACCCTTCCAGCTGACTGCTGTCATGCGTGACAATAGTGCTCCGGAACAGGTAGGTCCGGACCTCCCCTGATGCAGTCATCCGTCTGACCTCTTGCTCTGACTGGCCGGTCTGTTCCCACCAGTCTGCCCTGATAACCTCGGCGTCGGCTCCGGGCGGCGCGAGGAGTGCCCGAAGCTCCGTTCCGACTGCATCCGTCCGGTCGTAGCCGAACGAGTCCGCGAACGCTTCGTTGATCGACTTGACGTACGGTTCTCGTTGTTTAAACTCGACGACAACAGCCGGGTTAGGGATATTCCCAAGGAGCGCGTCAAACCGTTCTTGTGCCGCCAGTTGTACGCGGAGCTCACTCGCGACGAGCGCGATATATCCCTCGTTGTCGTGTTGAATTATATCACAGATGTCCTGTGCATCCGTGCCGTCTATCTCCGTTTCGCCACCAATACCGAGGTCAGCCATTGCGTCGTCAACGATAGCCGACGCCTTTTCGATACCAACCGTTTCTGCGAACTTTGAAACGAGCCCTGTTCGATTCATCTGTTACTCCGGCAGTGCAAAGAGCACTGTTGTCGTGTTGTGAAAGCCGCTGAGTTGCCCAGCTTGCATGCACAGCTCCCCGTACGTCTCGAATCCAGCGACTGGGGCCGACAGGGTCGATGTGATCCCATCGACAGCCGATGAAAACGCGTCGTCGAAAAGAATCTGACGGCACGCACAGTCGTAGACGAACGCGCCAGCGATATTCCCGTCACACAGCGAAACAGCGTCTGCAGCAGCCTGCTCAGCGGACGCGATCTGGTCCGCTCTGTTGCCATGCATTATACGGAGGACAGTCCCCTCCGGAATATCAACGGCGAACTGCAGTGCGCCAGTCTCTTCAATCGCAGTCCGGGGCCAGCGTATCTTGTAGGTCTCGCCCTGGTCGATACCGAACAGGTATGCGACCATGAGCTTCCTGAGCTCCGCTGAACCGACTGGGACATTATCGACCGCTATTCCTGTTCTCTCCGCAACGTGGTCTCGAACAGCGTCTTTCCACACTTCGAACGCTGGTTCACCGTTGAGTTCGTGAACCACATTTCCGGAGACATCGGTTACCTCCCACGGCTCTGAGATGGGGGTGTGCCCGTGGTTGACGGTAATGACCGGACGCTTTTTCCCGGAGATGAGCACGAGAACGACTGCGTCCTCAACAACCGACGCATCGCAAAACACTGGCGTCGATTCCATTCGGAGACCGTCAGACGCCGCCCCACCTGCAAATTCGACATAGGGGCCAAGCCGTCGCTGGACCGACAGCGACAACTGTTCACCGACGCCTGCGAGCCCGTCGTGGAGGACAAGCGCTGACTGGTATGGTTCCTCGATGTTTTCCGGAAGCGACCGGACGGCGTCTCTGACAGCCCCGCGGGTGTTCTCGCTGAGACCGGTGGCGAGGGCCGTATCGAACCGGAACGAGTCACTGGTAACGAGTGTGACTGCCACGCCGGCGTCCATCGCTCGCTCTTCGGTGAACGTACCGCCGGCCGTACAGCCGACAACGGCTGTCTCATCGTCGACAAGGGCAGTTACGCCCGCCAGAACGGCTTCAGCATCGAACCCAGTGCTGGAAAATACCTGACAAAAGTCCACCCGATCGGCATCCAGTCGGTCACGAGCAGTGCTGGTCGCCTCTCGGCCAGCGCGCCGACCAGTGGTCGCCACTGACGTTCCTGTTGCGACCACCGTACTCGCGTCCGACTGGGACGGCATAGTACAACAGTTGTTGGCGTGGAAACCTATATACTCTCCCCAGAAGTATCAGATCTGATATTCATGCTGGCCGCCGTGGTCATGCCAATTCGATCAGGCAAGCGCCAGCGCGATGCCGAAGGTAAGCACCAGTCCGACCAGCAGTACGCCGAGCCCCGTGCCGACTTGAGACATCGTGAACGAGCTCTGTGGGGCCGTCGACCGAAGCGGCGGTTCTCGCGCGGGCAGTTCGACGTGTTCTGGGTCGTAATCCGGCCGGTCCTCCTCGTGGTGGTCGTCTGCCATGGTTGGTGCTTCTGGGGCGCCATACGTGTAGCTGTCGGATTCCCACCGTATATCGGCCAGACACTTGCACCAGTCGAAACGGTCAAACGGCGTTGCGTCGAACCCACAGGTATCGAATGACGCTTACGAAACGGATCATCCCCTGTATCGACGTGGACGTGGACGAGAACGGGGACGCGGCGGTGTACACAGGAGTCAACTTCGAGGATCTGGAGTACACCGGCGACCCGGTGGAGATGGCAAAGGCCTACAACGAGTCCGGCGCCGACGAGTTCGTCTTTCTGGACATCACTGCCTCCGCTGAGGGACGCGAAACGATGCTTGATACTGTCTCGGCCGTGGCCGACGAGGTGTTCATCCCGCTGACCGTCGGCGGCGGTATCCGTACCCGTGCCGACATCAAGGAGACGCTCCGGGCTGGCGCAGATAAGGTGTCGATCAACTCCGGCGCTATCGCCGAACCCGACCTCATCAATGAGGGCGCGGCGGCCTTCGGGAGCCAGTGTATCGTCATCTCCGTCGACGCCCGTCGGCGCTTCGACGAGGAGGGCGAGCACTACACCGAGGTCGACGGCGAGTCCTGCTGGTTCGAATGCACGGTCAAGGGCGGCCGCGAAGGGACCGGACTGGATGTCATCGAATGGGCCACCGAGGCCGAAGAGCGCGGCGCGGGCGAACTGTTCGTCAACTCCATCGACGCCGACGGGACCAAGGATGGCTACGACATCCCGCTGATGAAAGCCGTCTGTGACACCGTTTCGACGCCCGTCATCGCCTCCTCAGGCTGTGGTAGTCCGGAAGACATGGAGGAAGTATTCGTCGACGCAGGCGCGGACGCCGGCCTCGCCGCCTCTATCTTCCACTTCGGCGAGTACTCTATCGCCGAGACCAAGGAGTATCTCGACAGCAAGGGGATTCCGGTCCGACTGTAACGCCGTCTCCGGCTTGGGGTCGCAATAGTAAACACACGTACCTGTCTCTCTGTATGCCGCAGTTTTCCCGACGCCTCAGATAGCATCGGTTTTCTCCGCGCCCCAAGGTTCCATGTCAGTTCTCACTGTTTGCGGGCATATCTTTTTTAGCTACTGGCAGGACCTGTCCACAGGGTGGATTGTATCTGTCGAGCCAACTGACCGACCGACTGCGGGGGACCGTCCCCAGAAAACCGCGGCACTGTGGCCTGGCATCGGGCAGGTTTTATTCGCCCACCACGGAGAATCAACAATGAAATGGCGGTGTGAATGGTGTGGCAAACCCCACGAGGAGAACGACCCGCCGTGTGATAACTGCGGCCACGGTTCTTTTGAGGAGGCCGTGACGCAGGTCAACGAAGAGGTCGTCGAGGGTGGGCCCAGATGGGTCTGTCTGGACTGCGGTCGCCAGCATCAGAAGAACTCTCCGCCGTGCAAACGCTGTGGCGGGAGTAACTTCGAGCGACGAGTGGGGCCACCGGAAGACGACCCGCTCGATGACATACAGACCGGCTGGCTGGACGTACTCGAGACGAAGTATGTGATCGGCTACGCCGCCGTAGCAGTGTTGCTCGGGCTCATCGTACTCGCCGCTGTGGGCGGCATCACGCTGCCGGGCTTTGCCGCTGAAACTCCCGCTGGTCCACCGCCGATTGCGTCCCCTGCTGGAAGCGGCGACACGGTCAACTCGTTCTCAATTGCCGATGTCGAGGACACATACCTTGACGTGTACAACGTCCGGCGGTCGGGCGTCGGCGGCGGGACCGTTTCACGGAACGCGACCATCGACGACGCTGCAGCCTACTACAACAAGGGCCGTGTCGATGCGAGATACGACAACGCAGAGCGGCCCACGCGGGAGGGTGTGTCCCGATTCGACCTCCCCTGTGAGCGCCCAGTCGTGGTCAGCTATGAGGTGGCCTACGACCGAACACCCCAGTCGCTCGACCAGTTCCAGAATGAGACGGCGCTGGCGACCGCACTCGTCGACAGCTACCTCGAGCGGGGCAACAGAATCCAGCGAGCGGACACCGGACTGGTTGGCCTCGACATCCACGTTGGTCCGGACGAACGCGTGTTCGTCACGTACGTACTCTGTTAGAATTACGCGGCGGCTTCGAACGCGTCCGTGAAGTTGTCTGCTTTTTCGATGACGGCGTCGGTTCCGTCTTCGAGGGCCTCCAGCGCGTCGACGCCCTCCTCGGTCTTGATGGTCAGGACCGGGTCCGTCTGGCCACCGGACTGTTCCGGGTTCACGTCGTAGGTCGCCGCCGTGACGCCCTCTGTCTCCAGTAGCGCTCCCTTGATCACGTTCATGAACGTGTGGTCCTCACCGGCGATTTCGATAGAGAGTTCCGTGTCGGATTTGTCGATAACGCGAAGGTCCATACCCACTGTTTGGTCACCTGCGACCCATCAACGCTTCGCTTCCTGTCCGCTGTGTCGGTGACGCCGTGACACCCGTGAACTACACGAGCGCGTACACCATCAGGAAACCAAAGTAGATGAGCACGAGTGCGCCCAGTGCCTGGAGTCGGAACGTCGAAAGCGACTCTTCCTCCTCGTCGTGGGCTACCCGGAAGGCCTCGACCTCCTCGTCGTCGAGTTCGTTGGGATGGGCTAAGCCGCGGTGGAGCGCGAGCCAGGACTCGCGGGCGAACGGCCGGCCGCAGTACGAACAGCTGTAGGCCGTGGCGTCGGCCGGGACATCGTAGGCTGCTTCGTCGTCAGTACTTGTCGCTGCCGTATCGGCCGCTGGTTGGGTTGCTGTGTCAGTCATAGATGTGGGAGTGCCACCTCCGGCTGGGAGACGACCCAGAGGCTCGTCATCGTGTAGAACACCATGACCGCGATGAAGGGATACTGCGACCGAATCGCTTGCAGTCGCGCGGGAAAGAGGTCGTACGCGGCGGCGTGGGCCACCCAGATAGCGACCAAGTGACCGACGATGACCGACGCGAGCGCAACCGCGCCGAACCACGCCGGCAGGTCGATGGTCGGCACTACTGCAGGGTCCGCAAACGGCGACGTGAGCGCGACGGCCAGCGATGGGGCGAGCACGAGGAAGTACCCGAGGTAGTGCGCGAAGTGGTAGCCAACGGCGATAGCGACGAGCGGCGGCGCGAACCGCTGTGCGAGAACCGCTGGGGCCAGATACGTATCCGACATCTCGCGGGAAAGCCGGACCGCGAGCCGATACACGCCGAGGAAACCGGCGAAGCCGAGCCCGAGCGCGACTGGATACAGGAGGTGCGGCGGGACGCCGGCGTCGACGATCGGCGTCGTCAGGTCGCGCCAGGCCGGCGTCGTGACAAACCCGTCGTAGGTCGTGACCCACAACAGGGCGACCACGAAGGCGACTTCGTCCGGGCCGTCGACCAGCCGCGGCGTCGAGAGGTCCATGCCGGGAAGCCGAAGTCGAAGGCCGTCCTCGTCGCGGCCGATAGGCGCAAAGCGACCGTAGTAGCGGAACACCCGCTCCACCGGGTCAGCGTGGGCGAACCAGTCGTCGGGTCCGAACACGAGTGCGCCCGCAATTGTCAGCACGGTGTATCCGGCGACAACCGACGCAAGCAGTCGCGGCTGGTCGGCGAGCGGGCTGACGACCTCGACCCATACCAGCACGAGCAACCCACCGACGGCAGGCCACGACCCGACGCGGGCCGGGTAACTGCGGTTGAGCGACGGGAGGAGTTTGGCGAGCGTCTTGAATGGATTGAGCGTCGCCCAGCTGTTGCCCACGAGGTACGTCGTCATCGCGAGCCCGGCCCACCAGCCGACCCAGACGAGCAGTATTGCGAGATTCGTCCGGGCGTTCGTCGGTCCGAAGAAGCCCACGACGAACACCGCGGCGAGTCCGCCGAGCCCAACGAGTTGCCCAGCGAGCCGTAGGATGCCTTCGAAACCACCCGATAGCGGACGGCCCCAGTTGTGGATGCGCTCCACGAACGTCCGGTCGGTGACGAACGACGCCAGCAAGAACGACGCGCCGACGGCCGCACCACCGGTACTCAGGAAGAGCCACGTCGGTATCGTCAGCGACTCGCGGCCGCCGCCAGCGAGACTGCCGCCGTGTGCGCTTGCCGTCCCCGTCGCGGCCAGCCAGCCCAGTCCGCACACCACCAGCGCGACCGTACGACGCCTCCCAGATATCATCGTCGGCAGTTGGGCCTTCGCCCTCGTGTAGCTTCCGGGATGTGGGCGAGCCACTCCTCGCCTGGGCTGGAGACGGAACGCACCGCAGGGAATTGGATGGGCTTTTAGTATTCCGTTCGCAAGGGCCCTAGTATGAGTGTCTCCGATGAACACGCGGACGACGGGCACGGGGAGCATCACCTCCCGGCGACGGAGGACTGGCCCCACGGGTTCGGTGAGGCCAGCTGGTGGCCCTTTGTGACGGCAATCGGTGGTTCGGGCATCTACGTTAGCGCAGCTCTGCTCGTGCTCTCGATGGGCGAAAACGCACTTGTCAGCCAGACGGTCGGGGCGGGAGCGATGGCCGGGAGTGTCGGCCTCTTCCTCGTCGGCATCTACGGCTGGCTGTACCACGCCTTCGTCTCGGACTTCTGGGAGCGCGGGACGGACTACCACTCGGACAAGACGCTGAAGTTCGCGATGCTGCTGTTCCTTGGGAGCGAAATCGCTACCTTCGGCGCTGGCTTCGTCTACTACTTCATCGTTCGTGGCGGCGAGGTCTGGACACAGGCGGCCGTTCCTGAGGTGTTCGGCTCACTCGTGATCGTCAATACGCTGCTTCTGATCGCCAGTTCGGTGACGCTGCACTACAGTCACATCGCGCTCCGGAGCGGGAACCGGAGCCGGTTCCTGAAGCTGCTGGGCGCGACGCTGCTACTGGGAATCGTCTTCATCGGCGGCCAGGTGTACGAGTACTACGAATTCATCGTTCACAAGGGCTTCAGCATCGGCGGTGGCATCTACGGGTCCGCATTCTACGGGCTGACGGGCCTCCACGGCCTCCACGTCACGATGGGTGCTGTCCTTCTGGGTATCGTCTTTATTCGCGGGTACTACGGTCAGTACTCGGCTGAACGGCACACCTCCGTCTCGACGGCATCGATGTACTGGCACTTCGTCGACATCGTCTGGATCTTCCTCGTCGTCGTGCTCTATATGGGCGCGAACCTGGTGTAGGTCGCCGACGAGTTTTAGACGGCCGCCACTCGTTTCACACGCATGGACCGGCTAGATGTCAGCGGGAGCTTCGACGTACACGAGTACCGACACGGGCTCAAGCTGCTGAAAGACGACCGCGGGACGATGACCCTGTCGAACCGGAAGGGGTTCGCCTGTCCGGCCTGTGGCAACGAGTTCGAGACGCTCTTTATCAGCGAAAAGCGGACGAACACCTTTGGAGACCCCGGGTCGCCTTTCTGTCTGGTTCGGACTGACGACCAGCTACTGGTCCTGACACATTGAGCCGTGTCGACCCCGGTAACAAGGCTTATGCCAGCCCATCCGATTCGGTGAGGTATGCATCGGATTGTCCCTGCGATTGGCCTTGCTGCTCTCGTCGTTCTCTCCGGGTGTGTGACAGCGACGGTTGACTCAACAGTGGCCGCGGACGGCACTGTTTCGGAGTACGACCTGACCCTCGAAATGTCCCCATCTGTGTACGACGGCCTGCAGAGCCAGGCCCAGCAGGAGGGCTATGACTCGGTCGAAGGCTACCTTCTGGCCGACGTAAATACCAGTCGGATGTCGAACTACACGTACGACCAAGAATTGGAGGGTGAGAACGTCACACTCTCGATGACATTCACGGACTGGAACCCCGGCCCGGAGAGCGACGTGTCGGTAAACGCGAGCGAGGGCAACGTCACGTACGAAGACCGGACATTCGTCACTGCGAACGAGGATACTGATGTGGCCTTCGGCAACGGTGTCGCGGTCGAGTATCAGCTGACAATGCCCGCTGACATCTCGTCCTCGAACGCTGATATCGTTCAGAACGAGACCGCTGTCTGGGAATACGCGGCTGACGAACCGGTCGACGAACCGATCCGCGCGACCAGCCCCGCGCCGTCGTCGGCCTTCGGCCCCGGAATGGGGATTCCTGTCGCCGTTGTGGCGCTGCTCGGGGCCGCACTGCTGGCCAGTCGAGACTGAGTAGCTGAGAGCGTCCCGCACGCATTGTTTTTCCCCCCAGCGTCGACAGACTCTGGCCGGGTGGCTAATACAGTTCTAAATGTCGCAACGAGCGGTGCCGCCAATATATCCAATATTTTATAATGCAGGTTTATTGTCGTTTCGTCCGGATACAGGACGATGCGCGCAGCCAGACTCCACGAGTACACGCACGACATGTCGGACGGGCTCTCGATAGACGACGTAGATGCGCCACAGGTTGCATCCGAAGATGATGTCATCGTCGAAGTCGAGGGGGCCGGCTGGTGCCAGACTGACAACCACATCATCGAGGGAATGTGGGAGCAGTACGTCCCGCAGGACCTCCCGATGACACTGGGCCACGAGAACGCCGGGACAGTCATCGAAACGGGCGACGACGTTGACATCGTCTCTGCGGGCGACCAGGTCATCTGTCACCCGGTCCAGACCTGTGGCACCTGCCGACCGTGCCGGCAAGGGGAGACGATGTACTGCGAGAACGACGCGTTCAACGGCCTGACGACGGACGGCGGCTTCGCCGACCAGTTACTGACCAGCGACCGGTCGGTCATTCCCCTGCCTGAGGGCGTCGACCCGGCCGATATCGCTCCCCACGCCGACGCCGGCATCACGGCCTACCACGCGGCGAAGAAGGCCGTCGACGGGCTCAACCCGGGCGACACCGCTGTCGTTATCGGCATCGGCGGCCTCGGCCACATCGGCCTCCAGTGTCTCGACGCGATGTGTGCCGCTGACCTCGTCGCTGTCGACATCAAGCAGTCCGCCCGCGACCTCGCCGACGACCTTGGCGCACACTACACCATCGACCCCGAAAGTGAGGACGTCGCCAGCGAGGTCGAAGCCATCAGCGACGGCGTCGGTGCCGCACAGGTGCTTGACTTCGTCGGGGCCGACGAGACGACGGCGCTCGCGCCAGACATCTGTGCCGCCGGCGGCGACCACCACATCATCGGCTACGGCGGGCACATCCACGAACCTGCTCAGGCGCTCGTCAACGGCGAGTTCGCCTATCAAGGTAACATCGTCGGTCAGTACACCGAACTGCAGGAACTGGTTGCGCTCGTCGACCGCGGCGCGGTCGACCTGCACACGACCCAGTACGACCTCGGCGACGTGAACACCGTCGCACAGATGCTGGAAGACCGGGAGATTGACGGCCGAGCAGTCATCACACCCTGAAGCGTCTGTTCGCTTCTTGAACTGCCTGCGTTGCGGTGCCGTATCGCCGAACAGGGCACCCGCCTTTCGGCTTACCGACCGTCCGCGCGGGTCTGCTCCGTTTCGTCTGCCAGATCATGATAGCGTCTGAGAAACGCGTCTCGGCTTACGGTCCCGGCACCGGCCGCTTCAAGCCGGTCTTCCAGCCCGGTTCGGCCGAAGTGGCAGTACTCCCGGTAGCAGGGCTTGCACAGGTACTCAAAGGACTTGTCCTCGCGGTTCCAGCGGTCGCCGTACTTGTCGTATTCGCGGGCATTCGACCGAGCAACCGTGTCACCGCAGGCGATGCAGCAGACCTCTTCATCGGTGTCGCGGTGCCAGGCGTTTCTGAAATCCATTAGAACCACACTCCCTCTGACTGCCCACACGTATGTCCGTCGTGGCGCTCTCGTGAGCACACCGCAGTACCCGCCGGTAGTCCGTACTGTGTGACCATCGTTTACAACCGGATGTTCTGTCCAGCGCCCTGTTGCCGTATTGCATCACTGACGAGGGTCGTTTTTATATGGCTCGTGCGACATCGCTATGCCAGCGACGCAGGACCGACGGCTGCTGACAGGCTGTCATAGGTATGAAAACTACTTGTCAAGGCGGCACTGGAAAGGGGAAGCCGGTGGAAGATTGTGAACCACGGTCGGAGCAAAGCTCCTCCCTGGTTCAAATCCCACAGTAGCTTTCGCTCGTCACGTTAGTTCCTCGCAGAAAGCCGGTGGAGGGATTTGAACCCTCGGCCTAATCCTTACGAAGGATTCGCTCTGCCAGTCTGAGCTACACCGGCGCGTCGCTCGCGTACATCAGTTGTTGGACGCATAACCGCAATAAGGATTGCGAATTGGGGCTACCGAGAGGAACGTTCTCACTCCTCTCGGGACCCGACGACGGTGACCGGGTCGTCCGCCTCAAGCAGGACCTGCTGGGACACGCTCCCGAACACGGCCTTGCCGGTCGGCGACCGCTTTCGCGACCCCATGACGATCTGGTCGGCGTCGAACTCGTCGGCCAGCTCGACGATGCCGTCGGCCGGCGGCTGCTGACCCTCGGCCAGTTGGACATCGACGTTGTGGTCCTTGAGGTAGTCACGCACGAGTCTGACTGTCGAGATCCGCTCGACGTTGCGTATCTCCTCGGGCGCTTCTGCCTCCTCCTTGGTCAATGCGTGTGTGATCACGGCCTCGATCTCGGTCTCAGCAGACGGTAGCTCCGCGACGAAGGCGGCCTGGCCGCGAGCGCGGTCCTCATCGGCGTCGACGGGAACAAGTATTGTGTACATATTTTACCCTCCTAGATACAAGCGTCCGACTTCCTCGTCGTTAAGCAATTCGGTCCCCGTACCGGTGATGAAAATAACTGTTCGTTTCAGCGTGTCAGTCGAACGTCAAGGACGATGTTGTGTTCCTTCGGGGCATACGACCGGACAGTGTGGCGCGTTTCGACCGTCACGTCGTAGGCTGGCTCCGCAGCCGCCCGGATCGCTTTCTCGCCGGGTCCGAACAGGTCGTCCTCGTGCTGGATATCGTAATAATGAACCACACATTCGTCGGCCGCCAGCCGGACAGCGGTCTCCAGAAATTCGTCGGCGCTGTGTGGCAGGTTCATCACGACGCGGTCGGCCCAGTCCTCGTACTCGCCGGCCACCTCGCGTACGTCACCACAGATACCCGTCACGCGGTTGAAGACGCCGTTACGCTCCGCGTTTGCCCGGAGATACTCGATCGCCGTCTCGTTGATGTCGGTCCCAACGCAGGTCGCCCCGCGTTTGGCGAACGGAATCGCGAACGGGCCGACACCGGCAAACATATCGAAGGTCTGCTCGCCCTCGCTGACCTGCTTGGTGACGCGATGGCGTTCCGTCGCCAGCCGCGGCGAAAAGTACACTTCGGCGAGGTCGAGGTCGAACGTACAGCCGTACTCTCGGTGGGTGACTTCTGTTCCTTCACCAGCAAGTATGTCCCAGTCCCGGACCCGCTGTTCGCCTTTGATCTTCGATGCGCGGTTCAACACCGCTCGCACGGGCAGGTCCGAATCCATGATTGCATCTGCGATCATTCGGGCTCGCTCGTCATCATCTTCATCGACAATCGCGACATCACCGATGCGCTCGTAGCTCGGGTCGAAGTCGAGGGCGTCCGCCGGCATCGTCTGGCCCTCGCGGACCGGCGGGTCTGCCTCGACAACGGTGAGGTCCGACGGCACCGCTGCGGGGTCGGTAACAGGAACGTACAGCTGCCCGTCGACAACCGTGATATCATAGCCGTCGTCGACGAGGTTTGCCTCGGCGAGGCGCTGGCGCGTCTCTTCGCCGGCCTCACGGGGAACGCGAACGCAGGGAACGCCCATACTCCCCCTCCCCGACCACGGGCGGTAAGCCTGACGCTTCGCGCCCTTTATCCCCGGCCGCGACCCACTTCAGATATGCTCACATTCGTCGGGCTGGGCCTCTATGATGAGCGCTCGGTCACGGTCGCGGGCCGCGACGCCATCCGGGACGCTGACCGGGTGTTCGCCGAATTTTACACGAGCCGGCTGATCGGTACTGATATCGAAACGCTGGAGGACACACTGAAGACGAGTATCGAACGCAGAGACCGAGCCGGCATCGAGCAGGACCCTGAGCCGATTCTCGAAGCCGCCGAGAGCGAACACGTCGTCTTCTGTACCGCCGGGGATACGATGGTCTCGACGACACACGCTGACCTCCGGCTTCGGGCCGCGGACCGTGGTATCGAAACCCGAATCGTTCACGGGACGACCGCCCAGACTGCTGCCGGCTCGCTGACCGGCCTGCAGAACTACCGCTTCGGGAAGGCTACGACCCTTCCGTTCGAGGACGCACACGGCGGCGACGGCGTTCCGGACAGCGTCGTCGCTACCATCGAGGACAATCGAGACCGGGACCTGCACACGCTGGTCTACCTCGACATCAAAGTCGACGACCCCCACTGGGAGGAAAGCGACGACACGTACATGACCGCCAGTCAGGCCGCCACCATGCTGTCGGAGCCATTCCCGGACACACTTGGGGTTGTCGTGGCTAGGGCCGGCAGTCCAGACCCATTAGTGGCCGCTGACACGCTCGACGAACTCGCTACGCAGACGTTCGGCGACCCGCTACATCTGCTCGTCATTCCCGGTTCGCTCCACCCACTTGAGGCGGATACACTGGAGTCAGTTGCTGGAGCAGCGTTAGAATAGCGAGCGTCGGTTCCGCGACGCAGTTCAGTCGTCACCGGGCGTCGCAGGACCCGACTCCGACTGGTCCTTTTCGAATGTCGTTCCAAGGTCGTACTCGGTTCCGGTCACCAGAAACAGGAGGTCTTCGACGATAACGGTGAGCTCCGGTAGCTCCCGCATCAGTACCCACGTCAGCCCGACGAGGACGATGACTGAGCCGAACTGCGCCAGCATCCGGTCGACGATGTAGTAGGATACCAGCTGTGCGTCGCTGAGGCCGAACAGCGCCATGACCGTTCCCGGGAAGAACTGCGCTTTCTGGAGGCCAAATGCCAGCGCGATCCCGAGGTTCCGAATGAGATTCAGCACGTAGATGATGCCGACGGCCACGACCAGCACGCGGAGTTTCCGCCGCCACGGTGCCTTGACTGCCAGTATTCCGCCGGCGAAGATGGAGATGCTGCCGATACCTGTACAGGCCAGAATGATAGTGTACGTTATCGGCCGCTCGTTCCCGTCGAACCAGAACGTGTTCTCGTAGGGGTACTGCTTTGACGCGATGTCGATGCCGTTGTACGAGAGCCCGTCCACCACCATCGGGTCGTACCCGATGAGCGTCATCAGGAAGACGACCTGATCGGTGACGACTTCGATGATTGTCTGGCGGAGCGGTCCAATGGTGAGGAAGGGCACGTAGATGACGCCCATGATACCGATGGCACGGGTCAACACCAGCAGCGACTCCCGGCCGTTCCAGAGTAAGTAGCCGGTGTACAGCGACAGTGGCACGGCGATGACGCTTCCCAGTCCCTCGACGACGCTTTTCTGTATCAAAATGAAGTGTGGTGCCAGAACGAGCCAGTACGCTGCGAACAAAACCCAGCCGACCGTCCCGACTGGGCGGGCAAGTTCCGCGTCGTACTGGGCGACGGCTACGCTTCCGAGAAACGCCGCAAGAACGAGCCACATCAGCGGTTCCGAGACCGTGACCGGGTCGAACGACAGTCCAGCGATGTCGACACCCGTCTGCAGGACTGTCTCACTCATTGCCTGTACGTTAGCCAAACCGGCGTATATGTTTTGTCGTTGCGCTACTGTGCGGTGTCGTCGTCGTCAGAACGAGTCAACGACAGCGCCGCCGCTACCGGCGTAGCACGCAAAAGAAAGAACGGTATTCAGAGACTGGAGCGATTCCAGTTAGTTGTCGCGTCGGACGGCGAGGAGCGCAGCAGCGACGAGCGCGATGAGCGCGATGGCTGCCGTGAAGCCGGGACCGGACGCTTCCGTGGTCTCAGCTTCGTCGGTTCCGGAGTCCATGGTGGTGGTCTCCTCAGTCTGCTCCTCGGTTTCCGGCGGTTCGGTTTCGGTTTCCGTCGGCTCTTCCGTGGCCGTCGGCTCTTCCTCGGTGCCAACAGTCACGTTCGCACTGTCCGTAACGGCGGAGCCGTTAGCGGTGTACGGACCGTCAGCGCCAGGGAAGTCGTACGCTTCGTTGCCGTTGGTGTCGAGGTGCGGCATTGCGACCGCCGTGAAGTCCTCGTCCATCGGCTCGTCGAGCGTGATCGTGATGTCCTCGTGGCTGCCTGCCTCGAGGTACTCGGAGCTCCCGACGACGTCGCCGGATGCGTTACCGGCGTGGACTGCGATGAAGCCACCGGCGGACAGCTGTGCGCTGTCGACGACGACTTCGCTACCGTCGGATTCCTGGTCACTGATGCTCACAGAGGCCGTGGCGGCATCGGTGAGCTGTCCGTCTTCCTCGTCACCCAGCTGGTCACCGTTCGTGTCGAGGAACTGAGCAGTGAAGTTCGTACCAGCCGACTGGTCGCTGAAGTCCACTGCTGCAGCGAACGTCCCATCAGCGTTGACCGTCGTTTCAGGTCGCTCAAGGAACGGGTTGGATTCGCTTTCGGATTCGACTTCGACCTCGATCTCTGCACCAGGCGCAATCGAGGTTGTGCCAGTGATCTGCTGGTCAGCAGCAGCCTGTGCCGTCACAAGACCGTTAGTCGTATCGATGGATGCATCCCGTTCAACGACGCTGTAGTCGTCTTCAACACCATCGTTATCATCTTCGAATGCACCGTACGGCGTCACGGTGAAGTTGGCCGTAATCTCGTCGGTGTCATCCTGACTGCGGATAGAGTTGCCGCCATCGTACTTTGCCAGTGCCGTTTTCACTGCAACGAAGTACGTGTTGTTGTCAGGGTCGTCGACAACGACTGTGTTCGTGTCGTTCAGGACTAGCTCCTCATCGTCGGTGTTTGCACCAACGTTGGTCTTTTCGACCGAGAAGTTCAGTGCGTTCGCCCCGTTGGTACGGCTAGCGTCCTCGGAGATGGTGTTTTGCGCACCAGCCGCTAGGAATGCCTGCGTGGCATCATTCGCGTTGTTAACCTCCTGCTGGTATTCGAGGGCACCCTCGACACCAGAGGCAGTTATTTGATGGACGACAATCGACTTGTTCGCGATTTCGTCCGACTGCGTCAGGTTCTGACCGATACGGTCACGAATATCGATGTCATCGTCGTCAAGTTCGGCGTCGCGAGGTGCAACCCAACTACGCATACTCTCGGTCGAGCGCTCGCTCAGTCGGAGCGTCCCGACAGCATCAGCACTGCCGCTCTGAGACGCGCCTGCAGTGACGTTCAGGTTGTAGCTGGAAGCTTCGATTGTCTCGTCGTCGAGACTCTTACGGTCTTTGGCGAAGCTGCCAGTCTCGACGACGTTGTTGATTTCGTCGTCGCCTTCGACGAAGAGCACGTCACTAGCCGAAATGGTATTACCGTCGGTCGTGTTGCCGGCCAGTCCAGCGAGGTAGCTGTTGAACGAGACAGTAACTTCGCCGTCACCGTCGTCGTCGTCGATAGTTCCGGAGATGGCGTAGTTGTCGTCGTCGTCGTCGCCGACGAAGACAACAGCTTCGTCTTCGTTATCAAGCTGGTAGGTGATGTTGACCACGTCACCGCGCTCGTCGGTCACAACGCTGCTCTCGAAGCCGGCGTCGCCGTCTTCGGATTCGGAGACGTTGATCTGGTCGGTACTGACCGTGATGTTGGTCTGTCGGTCAGTGACTTCGACCGTGTACGGGCCATCGTCAGCGTCG
>Ga0207770_100077_pt1 | contig 84832 bp, 77 predicted proteins | sample A23E2SouthBayCA_FD_187729 | JGI IMG/M metagenome (GOLD analysis project Ga0207770, IMG submission 187729) | Aerobic enrichment media microbial communities from Eden Landing Ponds, California, USA - A23 E2 (SPAdes) | ecosystem: Environmental > Aquatic > Marine > Unclassified | place: Emeryville...
GTCCGGCGAATCGAGGCGGTCGACGCGGAATGGGAGTTCCGCCGCGACGAGGTCGATGTCGTCGGCGAGTGAGAACGCATCAACGGTCGATTCGAGTTCACCGCAGTATGGAGACGCACCCCAAACCGCCGGACGGGTGTCGGAATGCGCTCATTCTCCCAAACGTCTTGGCTGTCCTCATCTAACGTTTCTCTGAGGAGGTCTGCGAGTTGCATGGACACTTCTCGCTACGACCTCCTCGTTTCTCAAACTCGCCCAACTAGACAGTGCCTGCAATCCTAAGGGACTAGATATCCGAGCGGATCCAGTTTTCCTCCATTTATATATGCCACTTGATCGAAACCAGTGTATGTACTGTCAATTGACACTCCTCGACCGCTATTCACTCCGATAGAATGAGCGGGTTGTTTCGCCGGTACTTGGTCGTTCTCGTCCGGTTTTTCCCATTCGCGCTGGCATTTCTCCGCGATCGGCGGCGGTTCATCCTGTTTGGCTCACGAAGGCAGGTCCCGGACGAGGCCCATCGACAGCGAGCCGAGCAGATCCGGGATACGATGCTCGAACTCGGACCGGCGTTCATCAAAGTCGGGCAGGTACTCTCGACACGCCCCGATATCGTCCCGCCGGTCTATGCCGACGTATTCGGAACCCTCCAAGACGAGGTCCCCGAGGGCGCGGGGGGAGATCCAAAGCACGTCATTGCACAAGAGCTTGGCGACGAACTCGATCAGTCGACACTCGAACCGGTCGCCGGCGGGTCGCTCGCGTACGTCTATACGGCGACCTACCGAGGTGAGCGAATCGCACTGAAGGTGCGACGACCTGAACTGAAGCCCATGATTACGCGTGACCTTCGGGTCGTCCGGGGGCTGGTTCCGTTGATTCGCCCCTTCGCTACCGAGCGCCAGCAGTATTCGATCGAAAATGCGGCTGACGATTTTGAGGACATAATTCTGGACGAACTGGACTTCGACCGCGAAGCGACGGTCATGGCTGACATCAGGGAGAATTTCGACGGCGATGAGCGAGTCGTGATCCCTGCCGTCTATGAAGACCTGTGCTCGGAACGAGTGCTAGCGATGGAGTATCTGACCGGGCAGAAAGTAACCGACGGCAACGCCTTCGACGGTATCGATATGACGCCACACGAGATGGCGACACGGATCATCAATGTGTATCTAGAGATGGGACTCGTCGACGGCGTGTTCCACGCTGATCCCCATCCGGGTAACCTCGCCGTCACAGACGACGGCCGTCTGTTACTCTTCGATTTCGGCATGAACGAACGCCTTCCACCCACGGTTCAGGAGGACATTGTCGCGCTCTATCGGGCACTCCTCCGTCGTGACGTGGATGATCTGGTAGATGCGCTTGTCGCGCTCGATGTCCTTGAGCCACACGTCAACCGTGCTGAGGTCGGCCGGGTGCTTGCGCTCGTCATCGAGAACCTCGAAGGCCGCTCAGAAATCACTTGGCGGATGATAATTACGGAATTGACGACAAATCTCCGTGCGTTCCCATTCCGGATTCCGCCGGACGTAATGTTACTCATCCGGGTCGGGACCGTCGGTGAGGGTGTCTGTCGGCAGCTCGATCCGGAGTTTGACTTTCTCGCCGCTGTGCGCTCATTCCTCGTCGAACAGGGGCTCATCGAGAACGAACTCAATGCACTCATCGAGGAAACGCGGGCAGATATTCGCCGGTCGCTTCCTGCACTGGCACGGGTCCCCTCTCGGGTCGATAGAACATTGTCCCGGCTTGAGCGGGGCGAACTGGTCGTCCGTACAGACCCGGTTGAGGGACGCGGAACGGGTGCACAGAAGCTCGGCTACGCGGTGGTCGCCGGCGCGCTCATCGTGGCCGCAGCGATTCTGACGTTCCACGAGCGCCCGTACGAAATCCCCGTGGGTGCCGCCGCAGCCGGCTTTCTGCTGTTCTATCTTGTCGACATCGGGTCATAATTTTCAGATTCACCGGGTCCCAGAAGAACAGACGGCAATTCGCTCGAGGAACAGGACAGAGAGTGACAGCACGGGGAGACGGTCATCTGAAATGGCTCGTCCAGTTTGCTGCTCTCCAAATAACTCGAACCGAGCATGGCCCCATAGCACCCACAGTAGACAATTGATTCCGGGCCTCACACCCGAAGTTTGACAACTTGGAGGACTGAACTCTAGAGAATGGTCGAGATCATCGACTCGCTTCTCCTTCGTCTCCTCGTTGCATTCGGTATTGGCGCTCTCATCGGACTGGAACGGGAACAGGCGGAATCTGGGGGAATGTTCGCCGGCAGCCGGACGTTTCCGCTGTTTGCCCTCGCCGGCGCAACCGTTCAGGCGTTCTTTCCTGCCCTCTTCCCCGTCACAGTCCTCGCTATTGCAATCCTCCTGACCGTCGCGTATGCCGGGAAAGTTCTGACCGAAGGAGATATCGGACTCACGACGGTGACTGCTGCATTGCTCACTGTCCTTCTGGGCGCGTTAGCAGTGTCCTCTGAACGCGGGACGGTCTTCGCGATCATTCTCGGCGGGCTTGTCACTATCCTCCTGTCTGCGAAGCCGACGATCCACAGGTTCGTCGACAAAATTGACGAACGTGAACGCCGTGCGTCCCTCAAATTCATCCTTGTCGTGTTGGTCGTGCTGCCAATTCTGCCTGATCGTGAACTCGATGTGCTGTATGGTCTCAATCCACGGTTTATCTGGGTGATGGTCGGCTTTGTCACCGGGCTGAGCTTCGTTGCCTACATCCTGAGTCGGGCTGTCGGAGCCAAGCGAGGAATTGCCCTCACGGGAATCCTTGGCGGATTCGTCTCTTCAACCGCGACGACGGTCTCGGTGGCCGAGCGAATCAGTGAAACTCCCGACCTCTACAGGATCGGCTCGTTTTCGGTTGTTGTCGCATCGATTGTCATGTTTCCGCGCGCACTCCTCGAGGTCGCTGTCGTGAACCGGGCACTCCTCCCTCAAGTCGCTGTGCCGCTCGGAGTGATGACTGGTGTTGGCGTGTGTATCGCCGGCATCGTCTACTGGCAATCGACCACAGAGTCGGCGGTCGAGACCGATCTCACGAACCCGTTTCGTCTCCGACCGGCACTGTTTTTCGGCGCTGTCTTCGCAATCGTGCTCCTGGTGTCCCAGTCCGCAAATACCTGGTTCGGCGATTCGGGTATCTACGTGACTGCGTTTCTTTCGGGGCTTGCTGACGTCGATGCGATCACGCTTACGCTGAGCGCACTCGAAGCGGACGGTGAGATCTCTGCCAGAGTCGCAACTACCGGTATCGTCATCGGTGCTATTGCGAATACGCTCACAAAGGCCGGCCTCGCGTGGCTACTGGGGACGGTCGAACTGGGCCGGCGGGTGACGGTCGCTCTTGGGGTCGTCGCCGCCGCTGGCATCGTTGTCGTCGTCCTGTGATTCGCTACGCTAGCGGAGCTACGTCGCCCTCAAGAGAGCGCGTCTAAAAGCCTGTACCGACTGCGGTCACACAACTCTGGTGTCGCGACGGTCTCAGAATAGCTATGGACGTGAGTGGTGAGGTGGCGAAACGTCAGGCGTCGAAAAACCGGTCAGGCTTGATTCGCGATAGCCGCATCGCGTTTCCGGTGACGCCGAGGCTCATCCCCATGTCGCCGACCACGACCGCGAGCGCGACGCTTACCAGTCCCAGTGGGACGCCCAGTGCGAGCAGGAGCTTCACGCCGAGGCTCACCCAGATATTCTGCCGGATCACGTCGGTGGCGGTGTGTGACAGCTCGTACAGGTAAGGGAGCTTCCCGATGTCATCGCCCATCAGTGCGATATCCGCAGTTTCCAGCGCGGTGTCGGTGCCGGCAGCACCCATTGCAATGCCGACCTCTGCGGTGGCGAGTGCTGGTGCGTCGTTGATCCCGTCGCCGACCATCGCCACCGTACCGTACTCCGCCTGCAACTCCTCGACCGCATCGACCTTCTCGTCTGGCAGGAGTTCGGCGCGATACTCGTCGACACCGACCGTGTCGGCGATGGCGCGGGCGGTGCTTTCGTTGTCGCCAGTCAGCATCACGACACGCTCGATACCGAGCGCCTGTAAGCGCTCGACAGCCTGTTTTGAGGCGGGGCGTACCTCGTCGGCGATAGCGATGGCACCCAGCAGTTCCGAGTCCGTTCCGACGATAATGACTGTCTTGCCCTCCCGCTCCAGTGCGGCGAGTGTATTCTCGGCGAATGCCCCGCCACCGGACACAGGTGTCTCTTCCGACACGACGCCACCGTCAGACCGATGATCTGAGGAGCCTCCGGTCGCTCCGCTCCCGAGGACACCGTCTGCTTCGCGGCGAGTACGTGAGAGGTCGAAGCCCACCTCCTCGAAGAGCGCAGGCTTGCCCGCGTAATATATCTCGCCGTCAATCTCTCCTCGGATACCCTTTCCGGTGAGAGTCTCGAAGCCAGTCACCGCAGGCAGGTCCTCTACACCGTCCTCGGTGGCACGGGTGAGAATCGCCGTGGCGATCGGATGCTCGCTGCGACGTTCCAGTCCGGCGGCGTGACTGAGGAGCGTCGCCGCGTCGGTGTCGCCGGCAGGGACAACATCGGTGACAGCGAGTTCGCCTTTCGTGAGCGTCCCCGTCTTGTCGACGGCGACAGCGTCGACCTCGCCCATCGCCTCGAGATAGTTGCCGCCTTTGATGAGAACGCCGTTCTTTGCGGCGCTGGTGATGCCCGAGACCACCGAGACGGGCGTCGAAATAACGAACGCACAGGGGCAGGCAATCACCAGCAGCGTGAGCCCACGGATGAACCACGTCTGCCAGTCGCCGACGAACGTGACTCCATACCCCGCTACAGCCACTGACACTGGGTCGGCGATGACCAGTGGCGGGATGGCGGCGGTCAGAATCGCCAGCACAACGACGGCTGGCGTGTAGTAGCCCGAGAACCGGTCGACAAACTGCTCAGTGTCGGTCTTTTTCGCCTGTGCGCCCTGCACCATCTCGATAATGCGCGAGAGCGTCGAGTCGCCCGCCGTCGACGTGACCGTCACTTCGAGGTATCCCTCTTCGTTGATTGCGCCGGCGTAGACATCGTCACCGGCGACCTTGTCGACGGGGACACTTTCGCCGGTGATCGGTGACTGGTCGACCGCGCTCTCGCCCTCGACGACCGTGCCGTCAAGCGGGATCTTGTCACCGGGGCGGACGGCCACAGTCTCACCCACCTCTACCTCGTCGGCGGGCACCGTCACTTCCTCGCCATCGCGCACAACGGTGGCCTCGTCAGGTGACAGTTCCATCAGTTCACGCAGAGAGTCTCGTGCCCTGTCCATCGCGTAGTCTTCGAGCAGTTCTGCAATGCTGAACAGGACGGCAAGCGTCGCAGCCTCAACGAAATAACCGATGCCGGTCGCGGCGATGATAGCCGTGCCCATCAGCAGGTCGATATCGAGACTTAGATTCTTCGCAGAGTAGTAGCCACTGCGGACGACGGGGACACCGCTGACGGCGACGGCCCCCAGAAACAGGGCGTCGGCAACGGACAGCGGATACCCGAGAGCGCTTGCTACCGCGACGTTCTGTGCCGTCAGGAGAAATTTGAACAGGAGACCGAACGTGACCAGCGCTGCGCCGAGCCACGTCTTCTTCGCGCGGGGACTCGTCCAGACCTCCGACGGCGGCGCGATATCGGCACCGCCACCCGTCTGCGCTTGCTCATCGGCGTCGGAGTCCGGGCCGCCGCTGACCTCGTAGCCAGCAGCCTCAATCGCCTTGACCACGTCTGTCCCGCTGGTGCGCTCAGGGTCGTACGTGACAGCGGCCGTCCCAGTAGTCGGTTGGAGGGTAGCGTCGACAACGCCGTCAACGCGCTGGAGGCTCTTATCTACCTTCTGGGCGCAGGAGGGACAATCCATCTCGGGGACTGTGAGGCGGACAGTCCGCTCCTGTCGCTGACCGTCGCCACCCGCCCCCTCCGCCGCATCCGGATTCTCTGTCATTACTTCATGATTGGTGCGTGAGTTCGATAAGGCTTTATTGGAATATTCCAAACCGAGCGTCAGCGTGATACCGGCGGCTCTTCGGTCAGTCGCCTGCCTGCGACGTACTGTTTTGCCAACTGTTCCTCGGCCCGACGCAGTCGGTAGGTCAGCGTCGACCGCGGGACATCGAGGTGCTCGGCTAACTCGCCGCCGTCGACTTCCCGGGGTGACTCGTAGTAGCCGTGCTCGACGGCGGCCTGGAGTGCGGCCTCTTGTTCCGGCGATAGAGCGCTCTGTGTCCCGTTGGCTTCTCGCATCGACGCCGTCGTGTCGGCAGTACGGAGTATCTCCATCTGAGCACGTTCCCCGACGGCCGCCGCGAGCTCGTCGAAGAACGCGGCCACGTCACCGTCGCCGGAGTGAATGAGCCGCCACGTGTAGTGACGCCCCTCGTGGCGCGTCTCGAACAGCACCCCGTCGCCCAGGTGGTCCTGAGCGATGTGGGGAACCGAGGCACAGGCAGGGGTGCGCTCCCAGTCAGAGTAGAGGACGAGCATGTCATCGGCTCGGTCAAGGACGCGAGTGGTCTGTGTGGCACCGCAGTCCTCGGTGGCAAGACAGTCAGCGTAGTAGTCGCTGGTGAGGAAGGCGTCTTCGATGGCGGTGAGTGCGGCTGGCGTTCCAGTCGCGTGGTCAACCCGCCAGAGACGGTCAGCAGTGGCGTGCAGCGACAGCGAGCGGACGCGGGCATCGGGATGCTCGGCGAGGGCGTCCGCGACCCTGTTACAGCCCGGTTCGTAGTCAAGGGCGAAGACGAGTTCACGCATACCCATCATACAGCGCGGTTTGATAAAACACGTCGGCACGGTACTGGCCAGCGCCAGTGAAAGTCAGAGCACGCCATCGGTATCGGGTAAGTCCTGTATTCGGCGGCTTTCGGTAGGCTGGTACCCGTCCAGAGTTACGTCACTGCAGGTAGTATAGTTCTGCTCTCTGTCTAACAGCGGAACCGGTGGGGTGGCTAACAGCGGAAGCAGTGGGGTCACGGGCTTTTTTTCAGGAGTTCTGAGAGGCCCGTTTTGATTGAACTGATGGATTGCTCTAACTCGAACTTCTTGTACTTGCCGCCGCCTTTCCCCCGGTTATACTCCGTCGAGGACACAATTCCGAGTTGTGTGAGTTCACCGAGATAGTCACGGACCGACCGCTCTGAAACCGGGTCCAGACCCTCCTCACGTGCTAACTCTTGATATGCACCCATGATATCCCGTGTCCGTGCCGGGGTGTCATCTTCTTCGGCGAGCCCAGTGAGTGCATAGAGAACGAGTTGCCCGTGGTCAGAGCAGTTGCGGATCCCTTCGACGACTTGGTCAGTTTGAAGCCGTTGCCGGGCTTCACGTACGTGGTGTTCAGTTACGAGCTCGTCGTCATACTCTCGAGCAAGGTCGCCGGCCTCAAGGAGGAGATCCAGAGCCTGACGGGCGTCTCCGGAGTCTTTCGCACCGTACGCAGCACACATTTCTATAACGCCGTCGTCAAGGACATCATCCTGAAACGCGACGGCCTCGCGCTGTTTCAGAACTAGCTGTAGCTCATTGGCATTGTATGCCGAGAACGACACTTCCTTTTCACAGAGACTCGACCGGACTTTTGAGGACAACTGGTTGCGGAAGTCGAGGTCATTTGAGATACCGATGACACCCAATTTCGCTTCGGAGATGTCACCGTTCGATCTGGCGCGGGGGAGTTTGTACAGCAGCGAATCGTCCTCAATGTGATCGACTTCGTCGAGAATGATAAGCACCGTTCCGCCCAGATCGTTGAGTGCATCGAAGAGGAATTGATACACTGAAGCCTGTGGATACCCGGTGTTTGAGATTTGATTCGCTGGATCACGAAGCGTGTTGACGATTGCGACCGCGGCCTGATAGCTCGAATTGAGTCCATCGCAGTTGACTTCGACCGTACTGAGGTCTAGTCCGTCGACATCTGCTGCATCACGTTCCAGAGCGGAGAGTAGGTATCGAGTGGCAGCGGTCTTCCCGACTCCGCTTTTTCCGTACAGAAAGATGTTTGACGGGGTTTCGTTGTTGATGACTGGCTGGAGCGCAGCGTGATACTTCTGGAGCTCCTCGTCACGTCCGACAAGCTCCTCAGGTGTCCACTCTTCAAGCAGTGCCTCGCGTTGTTCAAATATTGTGGATGTCGGCGAGAACGTAATGTCGCTCATTTGTCTATAATTGTAACATGAAATGACTTAACCTTTGGTTCCGCTGCTTCCGCTGTTCGGTTGGTTATATAAGTGGACGACCCCACTGCTTCCGCTGTTAGATGAGAAATGGGCAGCTGCCCCACTACACCCCCACCCCACCGCTTCCGCTGTTAGGAGGGTGGCCAGGTGGTGCGTTTTTTGAGGAACGGGACCGGATAATTATGAGTAGGTAGACAGCGGGGTTGCAGTAACGGAGCGACACACCCACCCCACCACTTCCGCTGTTAGCTCGACAAAACGGGAGTGGGCTGACACAGCCCACTGCGTCTCCAGTCTGTACGGACCGAGCAACGCTGGTTTTTCCAGTCTATACAGGGCGAGTGTCGCGGTTTTTGACTCTTAGAGGATACACCACCCCCGCTCGAGGGATTTTTTGAGATGAGGGAGTCGGTATCCCAGAACCTCCCTCACGAATTATCAGTACAGAGTCTGCTGTATGAGATACTGCTGTACGAGACGGAGTACACAGGGACTCCCACCCCACTGCTTCCGCTGTTAGACCTGACAGCCTGCGGTGGCCCATTCGAACTACAACCTCAAAATTTTCAGTGGTAATAAATAAGTTCAAGTACATCGGCAAAAAACAATAACATTACTACATTACCACAAAATAGCAAATCACCTCCTCCCATGGGGGTGGTGCCGTCTATTTATTTCCTAACAGCGGAAGCAGTGGGGTGGGTGTGTGGAGCATCTCCAACTACAGATGCCGGGATCACAATCTACCGTTGCCACTTCGATCAGATTGTGACGGTGACGTACGAACCGGTGCGATAGTGACGCGACGACGGTACATATATGCCATTGGAACAAGAGGTTGCTAAGAACATCAGCAGACCAACTGAGGGCAGGTAATGTCGAGCCACTACATCACGTCAACAGACCATCTCCCTGAGGAAGCACAGGCAGAAACCACACTACAGATCACGGACGCGCAGACGAAACGCATCTTCGAGACACGCGTCCGGATTGCCAAGGACCCTGCTGAACTCACTGACCCGGAACCGCTTACAATCGTTGCCGGGCCACACGAGAGCGTCAGCGAGACCAGATACGTCGAACTACTCGATGAGACCGATGCGACCGGTATCGATCACGAGCTCGTAGCCCATCTGGCGGCCGAACAGGAGACGGCGTCGAATATCCTCAACACCCGGTCCGACGATCTGAAGGTACTCTTGCAGTATCTCGTCGAGACTGGCGAGTACGAATCAACGGCCGATGCGCTTCGTGAGGTCGCGTTCGACCACCTCGCCACAGAGCGACCGGCCCTGCTGGACGCCTACGCGGAGGTCCGCCGCGAACCCGATGACGACCCACTCAGGCGCGTGCTCGGAAAACAGGAGTGACAGATGGCAGTCAATTCGCTCCGCGAGTACCTCGATTTGCTCGACACGACCGGCTGGCTTCGGTCCTTCGACCAACCGGTGTCGTGGGACCTCGAAGCAAGTGCAGCGACGATGCTTGCCAACATTCGTGACGGACCGGTCCCGGTGTTCGAGTCCATCGCAGGGATAGAAACGGAGTCGAAACTGGTTGGCGACCCGTACCGCGGCCCTCAGACACGCCCCTGGGATCACTTCGCTCAAGCGCTGGGCTTCCCAAGTGGCCTTTCAGGCTGTACGTACTACGACCGAGTGATTGCCCGCCTCAACAGGACGAAAGCGCCTCGAACCGTTGCGAGTCACAGGGCCCCCTGTAAGGAAACAGTGCGGACGGGAACCGAGGTCGACCTCCTGTCGTTCCCGTGGCCATATATCCACGAGGGCGACGGGGGGCGGTATTCTAACCACCACACCATCGTCGCACCGGACCCCGACACAGAGTGGGGGACCTGGTCGAGCCATCGAATGATGATCCACGACAGCTCCCAGGCCAGTCTGCTGTTACTGGCCGGTGAGCAGGTTCCCAACCGCTACTACTACGACTACGAACCGCGGGGCGAACCGATGCCAGTCGCGGTCGTTATCGGTGCAGAACCCACTGTCGAGAGTACTGCAGATATGTGGATCCCGACAGGGCGGAGCGAAGCGGCCTTCGCGGGCGGCCTGAAAAATGCGCCTGTAGACCTCGTCCAGTGCGAAACCAATGACCTGTACGTTCCGGCGACGGCCGAGCTAGTTCTCGAAGGGCACGTTCGACCCGACGACCGGCTTGATGAGGGACCGTTCGGAGACTACTTCGGCTACATGAACGGCCCGCGGCGCTCCATGCCGGTGTTCGAGGTCGATGCGATCACCCACCGCCACGAACCGCGGCTACCGTTTTGCGTCGAGGGGAGCGGTGTCGGATACGGACAGAACTCGACGAGTACGCTCCGACTCGTCGCAGCCGGCCCCGACGCGACCGTTGGACTCCGAGCCGCCGGATTTGACGTTGCGATGGCGGTCCCGTGGCGCTTTACCTCCCGCACCGTCTGGGTCATCGCGACCGACCGACCGTATCCGGGGTATCTCCACGAACTGGCGAACTTTATCTTCACGACGTGGGGGATGCTCCACATCGACTTCTTCGTATTTGTCGACGCTGCTGTCGACCCGCTTGACCCGCGGGCAGTGTTGACGGCCATCGCACTTGAGGCTGATCCGGACGCCGACTTCCACCAGTTCGGCGTCGAGCGGATGCCGAAAGTCCCGCTCAATATCTACCAGACGCCCGACGAGAAGGGCAGTGCGGATGTGGGGACTTCGAAGGCGAAGACGGCTAAAGCCTACATCGACGCAACGACTGACGGTGACGCGACGGACACGACGGCGACCGCAGAAACACGGAAGCGAGCCCAAGAGCGGCTGGTCGAAGCGGGACTAGACGCTGCGCGGTTCGACCGGCTCGACGAGCGGGAGGGCAAATCACAGTGATACCGTTCACGCAGTACGTCCGTGGACTGGCCGGCGACGACGACCTCGTCCGACTCGACGGCCCATTCGAGGTCCCGGTTGACGTGCTTGCGGCGGAGGCGCTCCGTGCAAGTGGGCCGGCGCTTCGGTTCCAGCGACCCACAGGCATAGATCTAGTTAGCGGTGTGTTCAGCGGTCCGGACCAGACACAGCACCGCGAGGCCCGGCCGTGGTCGCGACTGGCGCTCGGCCTTGGACTTGAGCCGGACGCCACGCTTGTTGATCTGCTGGAGACAATCAGCACTCTCGGCCCAACCGGCGGGAATCCGGAGCCGACATATGCGGGGCAGGCAGCCTCGGGGACAGATATCGACGTACAGGACCTGCAGCTCCCGCAGGGCGAAACCGACATGTGGCCCGCAGTGACGCTTGGTGTCGCATCGGTCTCGACCGCTGACGGCACACACTGGGCACCGGTTCACGGCTCGGTTGTGGGCGGCGACACGCTCAGAGTGCGCGTCCCGGACGCGCTGTCGTCGCTTGTTGCTGACGGGACCACGATGACGATAGCGCTTGGCGTGCCGCCGGCGGCGATTACGACGGCATACCTGCTCGCTGTCACCGAGCAAACGACCACGCCAATCCAGTCCTGTGGGGTAACTGGCACCGTTCCGCTCGTCCCGACCAACGGCGGACTCGTCCCGAGTGCGACGGAGGTTGTTATCGAGACGACAGTTGTGGACCGCCAACCTGACTTCCGCTCCGACCGTCGAGAAGGCTGGGAGTACGTCGTTGCGAGCGGGCCGCTCTCACTGTCGGTTGAGAGCGTCCGCGCTACTGACACCCCAGTCATCCCCATCTCCCCGGTCGGCCGCCCACTCGCGGATGATATCCAGCTTACGGGGCTTGCGACCGCCGCAACGCTCTATCACCGGGTCAACAACTACTGGGGTATCTCACCAGTCGAATGGGTCATGTTACCAGCAGAGGCCGAGCTTGGTATCTGTTTCGTGGCCAGTGACGTGTTGTATGGCGGCTTCGAGTGGCAACTCGCGAATATCCTCTTTTCGTTCTCGTCGCTTTTCGACACAGTGGTTATCGTCGACGAAGACGTGCCGCCACAGGATTTCGGCCGCGTTCTGGCTGACGTCTGGCTGAAATCTCACCCGGCTCGCGACTGGACGTTCAGCGAACCGGACGCACCGGCGGCGACACGGCCGCACTACCGAACGGACAATGAAACCGGTTCGCGTCTGTACGTGAATGCGGCATGGGACCCGCGCTGGAAGGAAACGTACATCGCGCCACGGGTCACGTTCCAGAACTCCTTCCCGGGCAACGTCCGCGACGTGGCGCGTGCTCTGTGGGACGAATCCGACACCGGTCCCGAAGACACGACTGAAAGCGGCGCGTCTCGCTGAATATGTCTCCCGAGTGTGTATATCTTCAAGGATGTTGTAAACGCATCTGTTTACGCTATACGTAGTACAAATACTACCTACGAAGGAAGCCAAATAGTAATTGGTACAATATATCTTGCGTGGAAAGTAACCGGTACAGTTATACCGGAAACCGGTATTCCGAGCGGTGTATGGTGACCAGCCACAACCTCCCGGACTACGACACAGCACGGCAAGAATTCTCCTGGGACGATATTTACGCGGACGCGGACTGGGATGCACCGAACGACCTGAACATCGGGCACGAAGTTGCCGACCGACACGCGACCGACCGGGGACAGGTCGCACTCTATCAGGTCGGGACCGACGGAGAGCTGTCGAAAATGACGTTCTGGGAGCTTGCTGACCGCTCAAGCCAGTTTGCCAACGTCCTTGACGACCTCGGGGTTGCGCAGGGCGACCGGGTTTTCTCGTATATGCCTCGAATCCCCGAGCACTACGTGGCGCTGGTCGGAACGCTCAAACACGGTGCGGTCTGGGGAAGCGTCAACGAGCGGTTCGGGCCCGATGGCATCTCGTACCGTCTGGACGACTGCGACGCGAAGGTCGTCGTCACCACGACTGACAATCGAGACACGGTCGAAGACGCACTGGACGATGCGCCCGCGGTCGAACACGTGATTACCGTTGACCGCGGCGGCGGCGCACCCGCTGGTGACGTGGTCTTCAATACTGCGCTCGACGGCGCGAGCACAGCCTACGAGGTTGCCGAGACCAGCGGGGAAGACGACGCACTGCTGTACTACACCTCAGGAACCACTGGGCTGGCCAAAGGCGTCCTCCACAAGCAGCGCTGGATCGCCGGTGTCGCGGCAACACAAAAATACGCCGTGGATCTTCAGGATGGCGACCTGTACTGGTCGACTGGCGACCTCGGCTGGCTGACGGGTGCAATCAACACACTCGGTGCCTGGTTCTGGGGTGCGTCGCTGTTCACGTACGAGGGCGAGTTCGACACCGACGAGTGGGCCGCCCTGCTGGATGAATACCCGATCAGCGTCCTGTTCTCGGTCCCGACGGCCTACCGGATGCTCCGGGAAAACGAAGACGTGCTTGCCGATGTCGACCTTGATCTACGGCATGCGCTCTCTATCGGCGAACCACTCAGTGCCGGGGTCGTTGAGTGGGGAGAGGACGAACTCGGTGTCACGATTCTCGATACGTACGGGCAGACCGAGACCGGGAACATGATTATCAACAACTATCCGACGATGGAACTCCGGCCCGGGTCGATGGGGAAACCACTCCCCGGAATCGAGGCCGACATCGTCGACCCACAGAGCGGTGAAGTTCTGGAACCCGGCGAAACGGGCGAGATCGCGCAACGAGGGGACTATCCGTGTTTCTTCGCCGAGTTCTGGAACAAGCCCAAGAAAACCCAGCGGGCGTTCATCGACGGTCCCGACGGGAAATGGTATCTCTCGGGCGATCTGGCACACAAGGACGAGGACGGGTATTTCTGGTTCGAAGGGCGGGCAGACGACGTGATCCTCTCTTCGGGCTACCGCATCGGGCCGTTCGAGGTCGAGAGTTCGCTGGGCGAACACGAAGCGGTCGCTGAGGCGGCCGTCGTTCCCAAACCTCACGAAGCGCGGGGCAACATCGTCAAGGCCTATGTTGTGCCAAGCGAGGATGCGGAGCCGTCCGACCCACTCAAAGAAGACATCCAGAGCTACGTGAAAGAAGAGCTCTCCGCACACGAGTACCCGCGCGAAATCGAGTTCCGCGAGGAACTGCCCAAGACCGTGACTGGAAAGATCCGCCGAACCGAGCTCCACGACGATGCCGAAGCAGAAGCTGAAGTCGAATCCTGACACAGGGTATCAAGCAGTACGAGTGCCAACGCAGACACAACCACAATGAATTTCGAAGCTACAGAGGAACGCTCGATGATTCGGTCGACCGCAGCGGACGTGGCGGCCGAGTACGGACCGGAGTACTGGCGCGAAAAAGAAGAAGCAGGCGAGTTCGGAGAGGAATTCTGGGACGAACTGGCTGCAGCCGGCTTCCACGGCCTGCTGGTCCCGCCGGAGTACGAAGGGGCCGGGATGGGCATCCAGGAGATGGGGCTGGTCATGGAGACGCTCTGTGCCGAAGGCTGTGGCATGGCGGGCACGTGGTATCTGGTGCTCACCGCCGGCATGGCTGCTGTCGGTATCAGCGAGAACGGGACAGAAGCGCAGAAACAGACCTATCTGCCGGACGTCGCTAACGGCAAGCGAAACTTCTCTATCGGTATCACAGAGCCCGAAGCCGGGACAAACACGCTGAACGTCGCGACCCGTGCCGAGAAAGACGGCGACGAGTACGTGCTGAACGGGAACAAGGCCTGGATTACCTTCGCCGACCGGGCTGACAACATGATTCTCGTCACGCGCACGACCCCACGTGACGAGGTTGAGCGCGGGACTGACGGCATAAGCCTGTTCATCGTCGATATGGACGACCCCAACATCGACGTGTCTCCGATTCCCAAACACGGTATCAATTACTCGAAGTCCTGTGAAGTCTTTATCGAGGACGTTCGGGTCCCCGAGGAGAACCTGCTGGGCGAGGAAGACGACGGCTGGTGGACCTTGGTCGATATGCTGAACCCGGAACGTATTGGCTTTGCCGCCGCCGGGACCGGTATCGGCAAACTAGCCGCGGACACTGCTATTGAGTACGCCAGCGACCGGGAGGTGTTCGATGCGCCTATCGGGAGCCATCAGGCGGTCTCGTTCCCGATCACCAAGGCGTACGCCCGTATGGAAACGGCGGCACTCATGCGTGAGAAGGCGTCATGGCTCTACGACCAGGGCGAAGAGTGTGGATACGAGACAAACGTCGCGAAGGCGACAGCCGTCAGTGCTGGTATCGAAGCGGTCAAACAGTCGATGCAGGCGTTTGGTGGCTGGGGCTACGCGAAGGAGTATGACGTCGAGCGCTGGTGGCGTGAAATCAACCTGACACGGTTGGCCCCAGTTTCCCAGCAGATGGCGTACAACCATATCGGCCAGCACCTCGGCTTCCCCAGATCCTACTAATGTTCGAGAAAGTCCTTGTCGCAAACCGCGGCGAAATCGCGGTTCGTGTGATGGCTGCGTGTGAAGAGCTGGGTATCGAAACGGTCGCCGTCTACAGCGACGCCGACCGCAACGCCGGCCACGTTGAGTACGCCGACGACGCATACAACGTCGGCCCGGCACCTGCAAGCGAGTCGTACCTCGACCAGACAGCGATCCTCGATGTCGCTGAGCGGGCCGGGGCCGACGGAATCCACCCCGGGTACGGCTTCCTCGCCGAAAACGCCGAGTTCGCTAGCCGCGTCGAAGCTACCAACGGCATCACGTGGGTCGGTCCGCCAAGCGACGCGATGGAGACGCTGGGCGAAAAGACGAAAGCCCGGACAGTGATGCAGGACGCCGGTGTCCCAGTCGTCCCCGGCACAACGGATCTGGTCGACGAGCCAGCGGAAGTGCGGGAACTGGGTGCAGAGTACGGCTACCCCATCGCAATCAAGGCTGAAGGCGGCGGTGGCGGTCGTGGCATGAAGATCGTTCGGAGCGAGGCCGAAGTTGCGGAGGCGCTCAAAAGCGCAAAACGCGAGGGGGAAGCGTATTTCGGCAATGACTCGGTGTACGTCGAAAAGTATCTCGAAGCCCCAAAGCACGTCGAAGTGCAGGTGCTTGCGGACGAACACGGCAATGTCCGCCACCTCGGCGAGCGCGATTGCTCGCTGCAACGTCGCCAGCAGAAAGTCATCGAGGAAGCCCCGAGTCCAGCGCTTGACGCCGAACTGCGTACGGAGATCGGGGCGGCCGCCAGACGCGGTGTCAGTGAAGCCGGGTACACGAACGCCGGGACCGTGGAGTTCCTCGTCGAAGACGGGGAATTCTATTTCATGGAGGTGAACACCCGAATTCAGGTCGAACACACCGTCACTGAAGCAGTGACCGGGATCGATATCGTTCGCTGGCAGCTCCGGGTCGCTGCAGGCGAGCGACTGGACTTTACACAGGACGACGTGTCGATAGACGGGCACGCCGTCGAGTACCGGATCAACGCGGAGAACCCGGCGGAAGACTTCGCGCCGACGCCAGGGCCGCTAACGACGTACGCGCCGCCAAGCAGTATCGGTGTCCGGCTCGACCACGCGGTCTCCCAGGGCGACGATATCGGGGGCGACTACGACTCGATGATCGCGAAGCTCATCGTCGCTGGCGAGGACCGGGAGCACTGTCTGGACCGGTCAAAGCGTGCTCTTGACCATTTCACTGTCGAGGGGGTCCATACCACCATCCCGTTCCATCGGTTGATGCTGGATGACGACACCTTCCGCGCCGGGACGCATACAACAAAATACCTCGACCAGGAACTCGCCGACGATGCCCTCGACGCGGCTGTTGCACGATGGGGGACTGACGAGGTCGGTGGCGACGCCTCGGCGGCGTCGACGGATCAAATCGCTGTCGAAGTCGATGGGAAGCGCTTCGATGTCGTCGTTACGGACGGACTGCCCCGCATCTCCCGTGATGGCAACGCCAGTGGCGGCTCCGGCAGTGGCACTTCGGGCGGCAACTCATCCGGTGGCGGCACGGTGGACGTGACCACGTCGGGTGCGATTACGGCCGAGATGCAGGGCACTATTCTTTCGACTAAAGTTGCACCCGGTGACGATATTGCTGCGGGCGATGTCGTCTGCGTGCTGGAGGCGATGAAAATGGAAAACGACGTGGTGGCATCTGCGGGCGGCACTGTCGCATCTGTCCCGGTCGCAGAGGGCGATTCCGTAGACATGGGTGACACCCTGGTTGTACTGGAGGAATAAGTATGCAAGTCAAAATTTCAGACGACGCGACCGAATCGGAAGCACAGGCCATTGCCGAGGCGCTGGCGACACACTTCGAGGACGACATTACCCTCGTTGTCGACGGCGGCGAAGCGGTCAGCAGTGCCACGTACGACGGCACTCGGCAGGATGAATCCACGGACCCAGTCGAGGACGACCTCGGCCCGACCGAACGCGAGGAGGCCCTGCGCGAGGAGATTGAAGAGATCCTCGAAGGCGGGCCGGAAAAGTACAAAGAGCAGTTGCCTGAGGAGGGCAAGCTGTTCGTCCGGGACCGTATCGACCTGTGGTTCGGTGACGATTTCCTGTTCGAAGACGGGAAATTTGCGGAGTTCGACGCCGACGACCAGCTCCCGGCCGACGGGCTCATCACGGGGGCCGCGGAGTTCGAGGGCCGTGACCTGCATTTCATGGCCAACGACTACACGGTCAAACGCGGCAGCATGGCCGCAAAGGGTGTCGAGAAGTTCCTCCGGATGCAACAGCGGGCGCTGAAAACCGGGCGACCGGTGCTGTATCTGATGGACTCCTCGGGGGGTCGTATCGACCAGCAGACGGGCTTTTTCGCCAACCGCGAAGGTATCGGAAAGTTCTACTACAATCACTCGATGCTCTCTGGGCGGGTCCCGCAGATCTGTGTGCTGTACGGTCCCTGTATCGCCGGCGCGGCCTACACACCCGTCTTCGCGGATTTCACCGTTATGGTCCGGGATATGAGCGCAATGGCGATCGCCAGCCCCCGGATGGTCGAAATGGTCACCGGCGAAGAGATCAGTCTCGAAGAACTTGGTGGCCCTGACATCCACGCACAGCACTCCGGGAGTGCGGACCTCATCGCTGACGACGAGGAACACGCCCGCGAACTCGTTGCGCAACTCATCAGCTATCTGCCCGACAACGCCGACGAAGACCCACCACAAACCAGCGGGACGGCCCCGAAGCGCTCGCCGGAGGGTATCGATGTCGTCGTGCCAGAAAAGCCCAACAAGGGCTATGATATGTTCGACGTGATCGAGCGAGTCGTCGATGCTGGGTCGACACTCGAACTCCGGCCCGAGTACGGCAAGGAAATAATCACGTCGTTTGCCCGGATAGACGGCCGGCCAATCGGCGTCATCGCCAATCAGCCAGCCCAGCGTGCGGGAGCCATCTTTCCGGACGCAGCGGAGAAAGCCGCCCAGTTCATCTGGACCTGTGACGCCTACAACATCCCGCTGTTGTATCTCTGTGACACGCCGGGGTTCATGGCCGGGTCAGGCGTCGAGAAGGAAGGTATCCTCGAACAGGGCAAGAAGATGATCTACGCCACGTCTTCGGCGACAGTGCCCAAGCAGTCCGTTGTGGTCAGGAAGGCCTACGGTGCGGGCATTTACGCCATGTCCGGTCCCGCCTACGACCCCGAGTCGACGATCGGGCTTCCAAGCGGGGAAATCGCTATAATGGGGCCCGAGGCGGCTATCAACGCCGTCTACGCACGGAAGCTCTCCGAGATCGATGACGAGGACGAACGACAGCAAAAGGAGCAAGAACTCCGCGAAGCCTATCGCGAGGATATCGACATTCATCGAATGGCCAGCGAAGTTGTCGTCGACGACATCGTTCCGCCCAGCGACCTCAGAACGGAACTGACGAACCGGTTTGCGTTCTACGAGACCGTCGAGAAAGACCTGCCAGACAAGAAACACGGAACCATCCTCTGAGCTATGACAGGACTTTATTACGAAGAGTTCGAGGTCGGCGAGACCATCGAACACGAGAAGCGCCGCACGATCAGCGAGCGCGACAATCAACAGTTCTGTGATATGACGATGAACCAGCAGCCGTTGCACTTGGACGCCGAGTTCGCGGGCGAGACGGAGTTCGGCGAGCGACTGGTCAACGGGCTCTACACCATGAGTTTAGCTGTCGGACTGACAATCCCGGAGACGACCGATGGCACTATCGTCGCGAACCTGTCCTACGACAGCGTCGAGCATCCGAACCCGGTGTTTCACGGCGACACCATCCGCGTGCAGTCGACCGTGACCGACAAACGCGAGACTAGCGACGGTGACCGCGGCATCGTCACGATGCACGTCGAGGTGTTCAAACTCGCAGATTCGGACGATGTCCTCGTCTGTGAATTCGACCGGACCGTGCTGTCACTGCGACGCGATACCGCTGAGTGACGCCGGGACCGGTTGACGGACGAAGCCCGGGTCCCAGTCGCCTACTCTGGGACACCGATGACCCACCGCCATCGTTGCTCGAACGTCCCATTGAGAGAGCTGAGGAGTTCACGGGCTCGCAGAACCCGTTCTTCGATGTCGAACTTTGGATAGAGCCGTGCGGCCATCGCGGGAATCGCGTGGAACAGCCGGATGTTTTCGGCAGTCGTCGAAAACCGCCACGTTCCTGTCGTCGTTGAGAACTCACCCGCGAGGGCGTCTTGGAGAGCCGATGTGTCAGTCGGGGAGCGTGACTCGCGCTCAAACTGTTCGAACACGTCCGTGCCGTCAGGACGGAACCAGCCAAGCGGCGCGACGGCCCCGACCACCCCACCAGACCGGAGCACTCTGGCGGCCTCCCGCACTGCGGCCGCTGGCTCGGGGACCAAAAAGAGCGAAGCGGTAAACGCCACCCCGTCGACTGACTGGTCACAGAGCGGCAGGTGGTCGAAATCAGCTTGCAGTCGGACAGTGGACTCGATTTCGCTCAGCATCTCGCGGCTGATGTCGAGCGCAATAGTCTCCGCTGCTGTCTCGGTGAATACGCGTGTGCTCACACCTGTGCCTGCGCCCGCATCGAGCACTGTCCCAAGCCCGTCGTCAGCATGAGTGCTCATCTCGACGGCGAGCAGGCGTGCGAGCGACGTGAAGCGATTGGTCCGCCGCTCGTAGGCCGTGTAGGCGTCGACGCTGGCATCGAAGTTCTGCCGGACGACGGCTTTCATACACGACAGCACAGTCAGGTCCCGGATAGGTGTTGTCGTTGGCTACCGCTGCCCGGCCTCGCGAACGCGTTCGAGGACACGCTCTGCCTGTGCGATAAGCGGTGCGTCGATCATCTCCCCGTCGACTTCGAAAACCCCGGCATCTGTTTCGTCGTCGGCCGCAACAACGCGTTCAGCCCATGCTATCTCCTCGTCATCGGGGGTGAACGCGTCGTTGATGACCGCCACCTGATCCGGGTGGATCGCCATCTTGCCGTCGTACCCGAGCTGGGCAGCGAACGCAGTGGCGTCACGGAGGCCATCCAGATCGCCGTATTCCGGGTAGATCGTATCGACCGCATCGATTCCCGCGGCGCTGGCCGCAACGACGACTCGCTGGCGTGCATAGAGTACCTCCCGCCCATCGCTGGTGCGACTCGCACCGATGTCGGCCGCGAGGTCTTCGGCCCCGAACAGGAGCGCATCGGTTGGGTCGGCGGCTGCAATCTCCGCCGCGTTGAGGACGCCGGCGGCCGATTCCACCAGCGCAAGCACCGGGAGATCCACACTGTATTCTCCAAGGAGCCGTTCCAGTGCCGATATCTCGTCGGCAGAACTGGCCTTCGGGAGCATCACACTGTCGGGACTGGTGTCTGTCAGTATCGCCGCAAGGTCGGCTGTGGCGCTGACTCCTACGGGATTGATGCGAACGCAGATGTGGCTGTCCGAACTGACAGTCGAGAGTACCGACTGCACCGATTCACGCGCCCGCTCTTTATCAGCCGGTGCAACCGCATCCTCGAGGTCGAAGACGACGACATCGGCGTCGCCATCGGCCGCTTTCCGCATCAACTCCGCATTGTCACCCGGTGCAAACAGAACACTGCGACGAACCATAGCCGTGCCTTGACCCCCCAGCAGTAAGATGGTAGGGGATCGACACCGGCCATGACCCGTGTGTCCGTGCGTCTGGCGACCCGTTCGCCTGTCGCAGTCAGCACCGGCTCTTCTCGAATCAGCTATCGGTGTCACGATTCCGTCTACTTCGGCGGGTCTGCTGCACAGCACAAACAGCATGGATTTTTATGATACTGGGTAAAATCTCCCTCTGTGACAACCGACCTCCCTGGTGTCGACGACAGGAAACTGTTCGACACGCACGCACACCAACCGACCAGTGAGTTCCTCCACGACGCCGGCGGCGACATGATGCAAGACGCTGCCGACCGGTTCGGCACTGATCTGGAGACGTGGGACTACGACGAAATGCTCGCGGAGTACCACGAAGCGGGCGTCGGTGGCGCTGTCCTGCTTGGCTGGGACGCGGAGACGAACACCGGGAACCCACCCGTCCCGAACGACTACGTCGCCGAGGTCCGGGACGAGTATTCCGACTTTTTCGTTGGCTTCGGGAGCGTCGACCCGCTGAAAGACGATTGTGTGCAGGAGGCAATCCGGTGCGTTGAGGATCTGGACCTCTCCGGGTTCAAGTTCCAGCAGATCGCACAGGGCTTTGACCCCTCGGACGAACGCCACGACCATCTGTGGAGTACCATCGAAGACCTCGGCGTCCCCGTTGTCTTTCACGGCGGGAACTCGACACTGGGGGCCTGCAGCGCTGGCGGCCGCGGCCTGAAGGTCAAGTACGGCAACCCGATGCTTATCGACGACGTGGCTGCTGCACATCCGGACCTCCATATCCTCATCGCCCATCCCGCGTTCCCGTGGGAGAAAGAGCAGCTGGCGATCTGCCAGCAGAAGGGCAACGTGTATATGGACCTCTCCGGCTGGGTGCCGAAGTATATCGACGATCAGGTACTCCATTACGCCGGCACGGTCCTCAAAGACAAGGTGATGTTCGGCACCGATTATCCGATGATCGACCCAGAAACGTGGCTCGAATCGTTCGCTCGCGACACTGACTTTGATACGGATGTCCAGCGGAAGATTCTGTTCGAGAACGCACAGGAGTTTTTCGACCGCTAGTCGAAATCCGGGGTTCGCCCGTCCAGAAACGCCTCGACACCACGTGCATGTGCCGGCGTATCGTACGCCAGTGATTGGATGCGTGCTTCTCGACGCAGCCCGGTTTCCAGGGGCTGGCCGATGTTGTCGTGGATCGCTTCCTTCGCCAGCCCGAGGTTCTCCGTTGGCTGTGCCTGAAGCGTTTCGAGCAGGTCAGCTGTCCGCGCATCAAGCTCGGCCGGGTCGATAGCCTCGTTGATCAGATCCATTTCGGCGGCGCTCTCGGTGTCGATCAGCTTCCCGGTGAACGCGAGCTCTTTGGTTTTCCTGAGACCGATCAGCCGGGGAAGTATGGCGGTTGCGCCCATGTCCGGCACGAGGCCGACGCTGATGAACGATGCACCGAACCGCGCGGAACTGGCGGCGTACGCGAAATCAGCGACGGCCACAAGCGACAACCCGGCACCGACTGCGTCGCCGTTGACCTTCGCGACGACAGGCACGGGTGCCGAGAGGATATTGCTGGCGACCCGGCCCAGTGTTGTCCGGACTCGCTCGTAGGCTTCCGTTGTCGATTCTTCCCGCTCGCTCATCGCCTCGATATCCCCGCCAGCGCTGAACGAATCACCGTCGCCAGTGAGGAGGACGGCGTCGTGCGTCGCCGGGTCGAGATCCTCGAGCGCATCGGCTAATTCAGTAGCGACCGCTGCCGTCATCGCGTTTTTCGAATCTGGACGGTCGAATACGATTCGTCGAACAGCGCCGTCTTCAACGCGCATGGTCGTACTCACACGCCCGGGTATTTAACTCCGAACCCGTCTTTCTCTGTCGTCGCCTGGTCGGCCGTCGTCGTTACTCTCCACCGTCTCCCGGATGGCCGTCACCGACGCCGCCGAACAGCTGTGTGAACAACGAGTGCTGTGCGCGATGAAGTCGTTCGAGGAATGCAGACTTACTGATCCCGAGTTCGCCAGCGACTTCGCTCGCAGTCGTCTGTCGTGGGACGACAAAGTAGCCCATCTCGACTGCGTATCGGAGACTCTCCTCCTGTGCCGGGGTCAGGTCCCATTGCTGTGCGATAGACGCGTCTTCTGTTGCACGCAGTGCGTACACCCGCTGTAGTTTCACGCCGACAGTTTCACCGGCCGTCTCCATGACTGTCTGGAGAATCTCGTGCCCAACCACAGCACCAGCTAAAACCGCGTTCCCGTCCCGATACGTCAGCGATTCTACCATGAACCCCGCGCTAATGAGTTTATGCACAACACACTGCTGGAGTGACAGGCATCGATAGTTATACCGCCCCTCGGTAACTGACTGGTAGAGATAGCGGATCCGGTCGTCTCCGTCGAGGTAGTCTTTGAGGTCGTCGCTCGCCTGTGCGCTGAACCGCAGCAACACGTTACCGTCCTCCCGGAGGAGCGGCGGGGCCGCCTCGATGGGTGTCCCCGTGACACTGCTCGCATCTGCCAGTGGGCAGTCGTCACCCTCGATGCGAAACTCGACCATCAGGCACTCCTCTATCATTGCCTCGCACATGTGCGGATGTACGTATAAAACCCGCCTATATGGGGGCAAATTAGTAAGAACATTCCTCACGATTTATAGAATAGATATGAACGTCGACGAAGTCAAAGACCGCGCCGGACCCCGGGAGTTCAGCCCGAAAGACGACCTTCCCGAAGAGTATCGGAAGGCAGCCACGCGGATGCTTGAGTTCCACGCCAACAGCGAGATTATGGGCGCGTTCCTTGAACGGCCCTTCATCAGAAAAGCACCGAGTATCGAGCGAAAGATGGCCTTCAGCGCGAAGGTTCAGGATGAGATCGGCCACGGCCAGATGCTCTACCGAGCGGCGGAATCGCTCGGCGTCAAGACCCGTGAAGAGATGCTCGACGATCTGGCGAACGGAGACGGAAAGTTCCTGAACTGCTTCCACTACCCAATGGAGAGCTACGTCGAGACGCCGATGATCGCGTTCTTTGTCGACGGGGCTGCGATGCGTCGTCAGGCGACCCTGAAAAAGTCCAGCTGGGAGCCATACGCCCACGCGATGGACAAGATCTGCTTCGAAGAGGGGATGCACGTCAAACATGGTGAGTCGATCCTCCGCGAACTGATGAACGGCTCCCGGAAGGAACAGCGTATGACTCAGGAGGCCTTCGAAGAGTGGTGGCCCCGAATCCTGCAGTTCTTCGGCCCGACCGACGACCAGAGCACCCACCACGACTTCGCTGCGGAAGTCGGACTGAAGACGTGTACAAACGACGAACTTCGAACCGCGTTCCTCAACACGTACATCCCGAAGGCCAAGAAATACGGCCTGGAGATGCCCGATGAGCCACGCATCCGCGAAAACGGTGACGGGAGCTACGAGGTCGTTGAGGATGACCTCGACTGGGACGAGTTCTTCACGGTCTCACAGAACGAATACGAGGGCAGTATCGAGCAGATCACCGGTCGCCGGCAGGCTCAGGAAGCGGTACAGTGGGTCCGTGACATGATGGACGACCAGACGACGACGAACAGCGGCCCGCAGTCACAGGCGGCGGATTGAGAACAATGATCTGGGAAGTATTCCGACAACAGAGTCCGGACGCGGATTTCGTTCACTGCCGGGATGTTCACGCACCCGACCGAGAGATGGCAAAGCAGTTCTCGGTCATCCAGCACGGACGGCGGAAGCCAACCCACGCCCTCTGGGTTGCCCCGCAGGAGAAAATCACGCAGGTCGACCCCGATGCAGAGAGCCGCGACGAGACTGGGGACGGTGCCGAGAAACCGTGGGCCGTCTTCCGGCAGGACAAGCCCGGTGGGTATCATACGCACTGCGGTGATGTCGACGCTGCCAGCGCCGCCGACGCAGAACAGGCGGCGATCGCGGCGTTCACTGACGACGACCCGAACAGTCTCTGGGTCGTCCAGCACCAGTACATTGGTGAAGTCACAGCGGATGACGTAACGTTTGGCGGGACGACCAACAAGTCCTACCGGTTTGCACAGACGTACAACGTCAACCCGGCTGCTGAGGAGGTCGAAGCCTCCGAGTCTGAGCAGATAGAAGCGGAGAAACAACGAGGTGAAATCTAATGGCAACAACAGAATCCGACCTCGGCGGTCCAACCGACCTTTCGGAGGAAGAACAGCGCGCAGTCGAGGCACAGCTGCTCCGGCTTGCTGACGACGAGTTGATTCAGGCCGAACGCTACACGTTCTGGCAGGTGCGTGCGCCGACACTGGAATCGGACCTCTCGATCTCGAACAACGCACAGGACGAGCTGGGCCACGCACGGCTGTGGTACGATGCAGTGCAGCAACTGGGCTATTCCGAGGAATCGCTCATTTACGAGAGCGACCCCAGCGACTTCCAGCACAGTACGTTCGTCGAGCTGCCGTTTGCGGAAGGTGACTGGGCCGACGCCATCGTCAGAGCGTACCTCTACGACGTTGCTGAAGACATCCGCCTCTCCGCGCTTGAGAACTCGTCATACGAGATAATCCGGAACAGAACGAGCCGCATCCAGGGCGAGGAAGGCTATCATCTCGAACACGCCGAAAGCTGGCTGGACCGGATGGCACTGGACGAGGAAGCCAGCGAACGCGTGCAGGCGGCTATCGATGACCTCTATCCGTACGCCCTCACGCTGTTCGAACCAGTCGGGGACGTGGAGGCCGACATCGAACGGCTGGGCATCCGGACGATGACTCTCGATGAGATGCGCAGCGAATGGGAGACTCGCGTCGAGTCGTTCCTGACCGAACTGGGATTCGACGTGCCGACCGACGTTGCCCCCGCAACGCCGACGGGCCGGGACAACGAACACACTGACCACTGGCACGACCTTCACGAACAAATGACTTCGAGCTACCGGAATCTGGGACGTGACAAAGCGACGCTGATAATGGCGGACGACGATGAGTAGCGACTACGACCGGCCACGCGCAGACGCTGATGCCACCGCGTGTTCGTACACTGACTATGAGACCAAAGACCACGCGGCGGACGACGTGCCAGCCACGGGCGAAGACGCCGACGGCATCGAACGCGACGTGTGGGCGGCCCTGTATCAGGTCGAGGACCCGGAGATGCCGGTCAGCATCGTCGATCTGGGCCTCATATACGGGCTTGACGTGTCCGACGGCGAAGCCACGGTTGATATGACGCTCACCTACAGCGGCTGTCCGGCACGCGAAATCATCCTCGATGAAGTCGAAGAAGCCGCCGAGAGTGTCGACGGAATCGAGACTGCATCGGTCCGGCTGGTCTGGTCCCCGGACTGGTCCATTGATCTGGTCACCGAACAGGGCAAAGAAGCGTTGCGTGACTTCGGGATGAGCTTCGACGGATGAGCGAGCCGGACCCCAGCGTTACGACCAGCGGCGAACAGACAGGCGCGGAGTGCCCGTACTGTGGCTCGACCGACACCGAACGGAAACACCCACGAGGACCGTCACGGTGTCAGTCGATTCATTACTGTAACGAGTGCCTGCAGCAGTTCAAGAAGTTCGAGTAAGCAGTTATTACTCGCTAGTTCTGGCGTCGCAATTTTATATCGTGAATCAGGGCAATGGTGCCATTGATTGCACTGACTGGCGGTGTGATGCCGACTCGTCGAAGAGAGCTTCAGCCGAGGTTGATGTGGACGTTTTTCACCTCGGTGTAGCTCTCGATAGCCTGTTCGCCCTGTGCGCGACCGTGACCGCTCTGTTTCGTGCCGCCGAAGGGAGTCTGTGGCCACGTGTTGGGCGTCTCGTTGACCATCACCATCCCGTAGTCAAGTCTGTCTGTGACGGTGTGAGCGCGAGTCAGGTCGTTCGTCCAGACACAGGCAGTGAGGCCGAACGGCGAGTCGTTCGCGACCGCAGTGGCCTCTTCCTCGTCGCTAACTTCGATTGCGGTGAGCACAGGGCCGAAGATCTCTTCTTGGGCAATCGTCATCCCGTTGTCCACGTCGGCAAAGACGGTCGGCTCGACGAAGTGACCGGTGTCTCTGTCCGCAGGAACGCCACCACCAGCCACAACAGTCGCACCCTCCTCCTTGCCGGTCTCGATGTAGTCGAGTATCTCCTGTTGCTGGCCCGCGCTGACGACTGGTCCCATCTGCCCATCGTCGTCGATGCCACCGCCGAGTGGGATGTTTTCAGCGATTTCGGCCATCCGGGAGACCATCTCCTCGTAGACGTCCTCGTGGACGACAATGCGCGAGTTCGCCCAGCACATCTGCCCGGCGTTCATGAAGATCCCGTACTGGATGCCACGGGCGGCGGCATCGAGGTCAGCGTCGGGGAACACGACTGCCGGCCCTTTGCCACCGAGTTCGAGCGTTACGTCAGCGACCGCATCGGCAGCAGTGCGCTGGACTGTCTTTCCGACACCGGTACTCCCGGTGAAGGTGACGTGATCGACGCCCTCGTGTCCGGTGAGTGCGTCACCGGCCTCGGACCCCTTCCCGGGAACGACGTTGACGACGCCGTCCGGAAGGCCCGCTTCCTCCGCGGCTTTCGCGTAGTACAGCGCCGATAGCGGCGTCATAGCGGACGGTTTGAGGATAACGCTGTTTCCTGTCGCCAGCGCCGGTGCTAGGCCGCGGCCGGCGAGCTGGAAGGGATAGTTCCACGGCGCGATGTGTGCGGTCACACCGACTGGCTCACGAGTGGTGTAGTTGAGCCGGCCATTTTCGACAGGAATCTCGTCACCGCGGACCTTGTCCGTCCAGCCGGCATAATGGCGGAACGTATCGATGACCATGTCGATTTCCAGCCCAGCCTCGAACGGCGTTTTTCCGTTGTCGTGGGATTCAACCATGGACAGTTCGTCTTTCATCGCCTCGATGGCGTCGGCCATCGCATGGAGTTTCGCCCGGCGCGTTCCGGGGTCCATCGTCGCCCACTCGGAACCCTCTGCGACGGCCGCCTGTGCCGCTTCTACTGCAGCATCGATGTCGGACGCCTCGGCCTTCTGTACTGACGCGTAGGTCCGTTCAGTTGCCGGGTCCTCCGTCTCAATGCTGTCGCCGTTGGTCGCTTCTCGCCATTCTCCGCCGATATACAGGTCTGTCGGGCCGGTGTACTCCATTGCAGTAACAGAGGGAGTGCGCGGCGTCTTAGTTGTTATTATTGATTATTAATGTCTGGGCGACAAGAGCGCTAGCTTCGAGTTTCAAGCCGCAAAATTGCGGTACTACGCGCTATCGATGCATCGCCTTCGGCCGCGGCAGTAGACTCACTCGCGTTTCTTGATCAGGAACTTCATATCGCCCTCGAAGACGACGGTCCCGTCCTGGTTTTCCATTTCAGTGTCGAGGACGACCAGCCCGGCGTCGTCGCGTCCGACTTCTTTGGTGTTGTCAACGACAATCTCCAGCTGGAGTGTATCGCCGATGTGGACCGGGTTTGGGAGGTCCATATAGTTCATCCCGAGGAACGCGAATGCGGTCCGCTCGACGATCCCGGTCCGGTAGACGAAGCCGGTCGCCTGCACGAACGTCATTGGACCGTGAGCGATCCGCTCACCGAACTCCTGTTCTTCCGCGTATTCCTTGTTCGTATGCAGCTCTGTCCAGTCTCCAGACAGGGCGGAGTGCATGACGAAATCGGACTCGGTAACGGTCCGGCCGACACTGATAAATTCCTGTCCTTCTTCGAAGTCCTCGAAGTGGTGTGGCTCGTAGCTGTATGCCATATTTTTTCATCTAATAGCAGCCATTTATATTTTTACGCTCCGCTGACAGCAGCAGTGACCGGTATATATTTATTATTAGTGATGGAACCACGACCCGTATGTCCGGTGTCGCCGACGAAGTCAGAGAGCGTATCGAATCGGATGCGTACTGCGAAACCCTTGGTATCGATGTCGTCGAACTTGATTCGGGGTACGCCCAGACTGAACTGACGATTACCGAGGACCTGCTGAACTTTCATGGGACACCGCATGGCGGAGCGATCTACTCACTTGCAGATGCGGCGTTCGCCGCGGCGTCGAACTCTCATGGCGAGGCAGCGGTCGCACTGGAGACGAACATCTCGTATTTAGACGCCGTCGACACCGGTGAGACGCTGTCTGCGATCGCTAAAGAAACACATCTCGCAGGCAGCACCGCAGAGTACGAGGTAACGGTGACTGCACAGGATGGCGAGCGCATCGCGACGTTTCGTGGACGAGTCTACCGGCCCTGACAGTCAGTCACGGTGGTCGTAGACGCGTTTTACCTTGCCGACCTGCGTTCGTTCGATACTGCCGGGCGCAACGAGTTCGAGTTCGTCCGGGGTGAACGCGAGTACGTTTTCTAGCCGCTCGATGATTTCGTCTTCCAGCGCTTTGTCACCCGGCCCCTGCTCTGCAGTTCGTTCGATGGTGAGTTCCAGGATGTCGAGGTTGTCCTCTTTGTAGAGGTCGATCCGGTAATGCGGAGCAACGCCGTCGATATCCAATACAGCGTGTTCGATTTCGCTGGGATAGAGATTCACGCCCCGAACGATGAGGAGGTCGTCGGTCCGGCCGGTGACGTTGTCCATCCGTACCATCGTCCGTCCGCACGCACACTCGTCGTAGTTCAGTGTCGTGAGGTCGCCAGTCCGGTACCGGAAGACCGGCAACGCTTCCTTGGTGAGTGTTGTCAGAACGAGCTCACCTTCTTCGCCTTCCTCGACCGGTTCTTTCGTGTGTGGGTCGATGACTTCCGGGTAGAAGTGGTCCTCCCAGATGTGGAGTCCATCCTTCGCTTCGTGGCATTCACACGAGACCCCAGGACCGATGATCTCCGAGAGTCCGTAAATATCGATGCCATCAACGCCCAGTCGCTCTTCGATTTCCTCCCGCATCGGGTCGGTACACGGCTCAGCGCCGAAGATTATCGTCGAGATCGGCAGATCTCTGGGGTCGTGGCCCATCTCTTCGGCCGTTTCGGCGAGGTAGAGTGCATACGATGGGGTGCATGTGAACACATCGCTTTCTAGGTCGGTCATCAACTCGACCTGTCGCTGTGTCTGGCCGCTTCCGATAGGAACAACTGAGGCCCCCAACTCCTCAGTTCCGTAGTGGATACCAAGTCCGCCAGTGAACAACCCGTACCCGTAGGCGTTCTGGACGGTATCGCCCGCTTCAGTGCCGCTCGCAGCCAGCGAACGCGCGACAACTTCACTCCAGGTGTCGAGGTCGTCATCCGTGTACGAGACGATTTTCGGCTTCCCGGTCGTTCCGGACGACGCGTGGATGCGGGCGACCTCCTCGTCGTCTACGGCGAAGAGTCCATCTGGGTACTCGTCGCGGAAATCCTCTTTCGTCGTCATCGGCAGTTTCGTGATGTCGTCGATACTCTGGATGTCTTCGGGCGAGACACCTGCCGCATCGAGTTTCTCCCGGTAAAACGGGACGTTCTCGTGGGCGTGTGTGACAATTCTTTGCAATCGGTCAGATTGCAACGCACGCAGCTCTGTCCGGTCAGACGCCTCCAGTGGCTTGTACACCATCTTCAATGATAGAATTGAATGTTAATGATAAAATGGTTTGGGATTGGTCACTGCACCGCCAGTTGCGTGCTTGGTATAGGGCTGTCAGCAAACGATGCAAAGCTATTTTTCAGTACCCTCAGAGTTCCATGTATGCGGGATGCGTATCTCATCGGCGCAGGGCAAACGCCGTTTGGCTCGATGCCCGAAGAGAGCTACAGATCACTGTTCGACCACGCAGTCAGCGAAGCCATCGACAGTGTCGACCACGGTATCGATACGAACGCGATAGACGAAGCGGTCGTCGGCTCACTCGGCGTGGGCGGTCGACAGCTCGGTCTCTCTGGACCGGCAGCGACTGAACACGCTGGGCTGCACGGCGTCCCCAGCGTGCGCGTTGAAAACGCCTGCGCCGCGTCGGGCTACGCTGTCCGACAGGCAGTGCAGGCAGTCAAAAGCGGGATGGCCGACGTAGCGCTGGCTGGCGGCGTCGAAGTCATGACAGACATGAGCAGCGATGTGACGAAGTACTGGCTTGGTGTTTCCGGTGAAACAGAGTGGGAACGGCTGACTGGGACGACCTTCTCTGGCGTTTACGCACAGATGGCAAGTGCGTATCTACGGGAGTACGAGGCCAGCGAGGAGCACCTCTCGATGGTGGCAGTCAAGAACCATCGGAACGGCGCAAAGAACCCGAAGGCCCACCTGGGCTTTGAATGCTCCTTCGAAGACGCCGTCGGCGCACCGGTCGTCGCAGACCCCTTGAACCTCTATCACTGCTGTCCGACCTCTGACGGCGCAGCGGTCGCGCTCATCGCGAGTGAGGACGTCGTCGGGCAGTACACCGACGACCCGGTCCGGATCGCCGGGGTCGGCGCGGCCAGCGACCGGGTCGGTCTCTTCCAGCGAGACAGCTACACTTCGATTTCTGCCTCGGAAATGGCCGCAGACACAGCCTACAACCGTGCCGGGGTTGGCCCTGACGACCTCGATTTCGCAGAGGTCCACGATTGCTTCACGATCGCCGAACTGCTTGCATACGAGGACCTCGGGTTCTGTGACCGCGGCGAGGCCCCACAGTTACTTGAAGCGGGAACGACCGAATCTGACGGAGCAATGCCGGTCAATCTCTCCGGCGGGCTGAAATCAAAGGGTCACCCTATCGGCGCAACCGGTGCCGGACAGCTTGTCGAGGCGTTCAAACAACTCACCGGCAGCGCTGCGGACCGGCAGCTAGCGGCCCCGAAGTACGGGCTGACTCACAACGTGGGTGGGAGCGGCGGCAGCGCAGTTGTCCACATCCTCGAACGGGAGGCCGCACGATGACTGCCGCAGGGCTTGCGGCCATCGGTGCGTACGCACCTCGCCTGCGGATCGACGCTGAAGAGTTCGAAGCCGCCTGGGGTCGGTTCGATGCGGCGGGGGTTGATGAGAAGGCGGTCCCCGATGCCGACGAAGACGCAGTCACGATGGGTGTCGAAGCGGCCCGCCGTGCGCTCACTGCGGCTGACGCGTCCGGCGCGGCCGTTGCGCATCTGGCCTTTGCGACGACGACACCGCCGATGGCCGAAGAGGACCTTGCAGCGAGACTCTGCAGTATTCTCAACGTCCCCGACGATGCAAAGACGCAGACGATGACCGGCTCCACGCACGCCGGTGCGCAAGCACTGGACGCAACCATGGACGGCGGGCCGTTCGGGGAGGACATCGGCCTCGTCATCATCAGTGACTGTCCGCGGGGCGACCCTGACAGCGAGGTCGAGCACGCCGCCGGTGCTGGGAGCGTCGCGCTCGTTGTCGACGATGACGGTCCCGGAACCGTCATTGAGCGAGCGTCACACACGGAGGCCTACCCCGGAACGCGTTTCAGAACGGGCGGGGACGACCGGACGACCGGTCTGGGCGTGACGCAGTACGACCGCGAGGCGTTCACGACCACACTCAGCAGTGCGGCGGACAGACTGGACGTGCCGATGGAGACAGTCGATGCAGCAGCGGTCCAGTCTCCGGACGGAAAGCTCCCGTATCGGGCAACAGGTGCGCTCGGGGTTGACGCAGCGACTATCGCCGCCGCTGACACAGTTAGTTCGCTCGGGGACACCGGCGCAGCAAGCGCATTTCTCGGGGCGGCGACAGCGTTTGCGGATGGCGCTGAACGTGTGTTGATTGCTGCGTACGGAAGCGGCGCGAGTGCGACGCTCTTCGTCGCCACTGGTCCCGTTCCGGTCAACACTGCGCTGGACGGTGCTGTCTCCCTGTCCTACGCCGCGTACCTCAGGCGGCGAGGCGAGATTACGCGCGACGAACCCGAAGGTGGCGGAGCGTACGTCAGTGTCCCGTCCTGGCAGCGGACGATTCCGCAACGCCACCGGCTTGTCGCCGGTCGGTGTTCCGCGTGTGAGGCGTTGAACTTCCCGCCGACCGGGGCCTGTACGGACTGTCACGAGCGCACCAGCGATTTCGAGGCTGTCGAACTGCCCGGGACAGGGACAGTCGAGGCAGTAACGACTATCCAACAGGGCGGTGCGCCACCGGAGTTCGTCGCCCAGCAGTCGAAAAGCGGCCAGTTCGATAGTGCTATCATCGCGCTCGATAGTCAATCAGGCGAGCAGACTGTGAGCGTCCCTGCACAGGTGCTTCAGGCGACGGACGAAGTCACGATAGGCACACCTGTCGTGCTGACGACGCGACGCATCTACACGCAGGAGGGGGTCATCAGATACGGCTTCAAAGCACAGGTCGCCAGCCAGCGCCGGTAGCCGGCACTAGCAGGGATTCTCGAACACAACCGCGACACTCTGACCGAAACCGACACACATCGTCGCCAGTCCGTGGGTCGCGTCCTGCCGTTGCATCTCGTGTAACAATGTCGTCGTGATTCGTGCCCCCGAACAGCCAAGCGGATGGCCTAACGCGATAGCCCCACCGTTGACGTTGAGCCGCTTGCCCGGAATCTCCAGTTCGCGCTTACAGTGGAGACTCTGCGCGGCAAAGGCCTCGTTGAGTTCCACGAGGTCAATATCGTCGATTTTCAGGCCGGCATTGTCCAGTGCAGCACGCGTGGCCGGAATCGGTCCCCGTCCCATGACCAGCGGGTCGACACCAGCGACAGACCGCGTCTCGATCCGGCCGAGGACATCGAGACCGTGCTGGTCCGCGTACGCCGCTGAGGTGACAAGCATCCCAGCAGCCCCGTCGGTCAGCGGTGACGCGTTCCCCGGCGTGACTGTCGCCGCCTCGTCGTCACGGAACACTGTCGGGAGTTCGCTCAACTGCTCGACTGACGTGTCTGCTCGCGGTGTTTTATCGCTCTCTACCGCTGTCTCGTCGGTGTGGACTGGCACGGTCTCTGCATCGAACCGACCGCTTTCCATGGCAGCGACCGCCCGCTCGTGTGAACGCAACGCGAACTCGTCCTGGGCTTTTCGGCTGATATCGTGGGTCCGTGCGATGGTTTCGGCCGTCTGTCCCATCGGAAGCCTGTCGGGGTCGTACCGCTGTTCGATAGCGGGATGCAGCCAGTCGGAGAAAGGGACGGTGCTCATGTGTTCGACACCGGCCACCGGATACACCGCCCCGTCGCCCGCCTCGATGGCGCGAGCGGCGTCGACAAGCGTCGTCAGCGAAGAGCCACACAGGCGGGTCGTTGTCGCCCCGGGCACTGTCTCGGGAAACCCGCCGGCGAGTATCGACTGCCGGGCGAGGTTTCGGCCCTGCTCGCCCTCCTGGTTTGCACACCCGAGCCGGAAGTCATCCCACTCGACGGCCGGGACACCGGTCCGGTCAACAAGTGCAGTAAGCACAGTGGAGACGAGGTCTTCGGGATGTGTCCCAGCCAATGCGCCATCCTTCGGTACCTGTGGCGTCCGTACGGCGTCGACAACAACGGCTTGCGAGTCGGAAGCAGTCATCCTCACCGGTTCATATCGCGGCCGCCGTATTAAATGCAGGTCACACCGGGGGTGAGACGCAAGCAACGTTTTTATCCTTTGCTACTGTGCTGAGAAATGATGCACGTAGCTATCCTAGGCGCCGGTACCATGGGCCACGGTATCGCTCAAGTATCGGCAATGGCCGGTCACGACGTCACTCTCCGAGATATCGAGGCGGATATCGTCGACGACGGCCTGACCGCCATCGAGTCGAATCTGGAGGAGGGTATCGCCCGGGAGAAAGTGACCGAATCGACGGCCGAGGCAACCCTGGACCGCCTCACCGGAACGACATCGCTGGAGGCGGCTGTGACCGGGGCAGACCTCGTTGTGGAAGCAGTCCCCGAAGAGATGGCGATCAAACACGAGACGCTCACTGCGGTCGAATCCCACGTCGACCCGGCAACGCTTATCGCTTCAAACACCTCTTCGCTGTCACTGACTGAGATCGCGAGCGTCCTTGACTATCCCGAGCGAGCTATTGGCCTTCACTTTTTCAATCCGGTGCACATTATGACACTCGTCGAGATTGTCGTCGCGGAACAGACGAGTGCCGAAACGATTGCGCGTGCCCGGGAGTTCGTGAACGGGATCGACAAGACACCGGTGGAGGTGGCCGATGCACCGGGTTTTGCCTCCTCTCGCCTTGGCGTCTCGCTGGGCGTCGAAGCGATGCGGATGGTGCAGGAAGGCGTTGCAACACCGCAGGACATCGACACCGCGATGGAACTCGGCTACAATCACCCGATGGGACCTATCGAACTCGGCGACGTCGTCGGTCTTGATGTCCGACTCGACATCCTCGAATACCTGCGTGACGAACTCGGTGAACGGTTCCGTCCGCCACAGATTCTGAAACGGAAGGTCCGTGCGGGCAAACTCGGCAAGAAATCCGGCGAGGGGTTCTACGTCTGGGAGGACGGTGACATCGTTGGCACCAGCGGCGAGTGGGGGGACGCATGACGGACCTCGCTGACGTTGCGGCGGACTGTGAAACGGTCTCGGTGCACGTCGGGGACCGCGTGGAGAACGTCGCTACCGTCGAATTACACCGCCCGGAGGCTCGAAACGCGCTCAACACCCAGTTGCGGTCGGAGTTCAAGCAGGTCTTCGACGCAATCCCGGACAGCGACGTTCGTGCTGTCGTGTTGACTGGCGCGGCAGACACCGGCGCATTCGTTGCGGGTGCGGACGTAACGGAACTCCGCGAGCGGGATATGTTAGAGCAACGGGAGGCGAGCAAGCGACCTCGCGTCTACGAGTACGTCGACGAGTGCCCGATGCCGGTCATCGCCCGTATCAACGGGCACGCCCTCGGCGGCGGCTGTGAGCTGATTCAGGCGGCTGATATCCGGATCGCGCATACGGACGCGAAATTCGGGCAGCCGGAAATCAACCTCGGCATCATGCCTGGTGGTGGCGGCACACAGCGACTGCCGCGTCTGGTCGGGGAGGGCCACGCGATGCGGCTTATCCTCACGGGCGAACTCATCGACGCGTCGGAGGCTGCCGATATCGGCCTCGTCGACGAAGTTCACGATGACGACTCCTTCGATGAGCGTGTCTACGACATCGCGTCGTCGATTGCAGAAAAAAGCCCTGCGGCGCTCGAATTAGCGAAGAAAGCCGTTCGTGCCAGTTCCCGAATGGACCTCGAAGCCGGCATTGAGTACGAAGCCGAACTGTTCGCTCAACTGTTCGCAACCGGTGACAAGAACGAAGGTATCGACGCGTTCCTCGAAGACAGAGATCCAGAGTGGGCCAGCGAGTGAGCGCATCTCGTCCCCAAAACGGGGTCCATCGTTCGACCGCAGCCACACACAGCGAAGTACAACTCGAAAACTGCTCGTTGCCCCGCTGGAACTACGCTGGTAGCCTCAAGGATGGGCCATGTTTATCCCGATCTCGTTGACAACGCCCAGTAGCAGCGTCGGCAGTTCGTCCCGAAGAATGGGGCCTTCAAGCCGGCTTGCTGGGCCAGAGACACTGATCGCCCCGATGGCGATGTCGTTCTCGTCCGTGATCGGGGCCCCGACCGCGTGCAGTCCCTCCACCGACTCCTGAAAGTTGAACGCGTATCCGCGGTCACGGATGGCCTCGATTTCCTCCCAGAGTTCGTCCCGGTCGGTGATCGTCTGTGGCGTCCGGCCAGGCAAGCCATGCCTGTCGATGGTCTTCGTGATCTGGTTGTCTGGAAGGTGTGCCAGTATGGCCTTCCCCGCGGCGTGCTGGTGGAGATAGTTCCGATGGCCAACCCGGGCGTACGTCTGCACCGAGTGTTTCCCCTGAGCGCCGTAGATGTGGACGCTCCGGCCGTGTTCTTCAACGGCACACCAGATTTTTTCCTCGGTCTCCTCCGCGAGTTCGTCGACTCTTGGCTTTGCCTCGTCGTAGAGCCGGTATTTGTTCCGTGCCACTTCGCCGTAGTCCAGAAAGCGGATCCCGAGCTGATACTCGTTATCGTCCTCGACGAGGAGACTGTTGGCCGCGAGTGTCTTCATGTATCTGTGTGTTGTACTCTTCGCACAGTCGAGGTGGGCTGTCATTTCAGACACCGTGGCCGTATCGTGTTCCTTGAGATACTCCATGATCTCGATTGCTCTCTCGATCGTTCCGACCGGCCTGTTGACAGCGGGCGGGATTGCCATACGTACACACATGACTAATCGGCTTACAAGTGTTTTGTTCGAGTAGCTTGAATCAGTGGTGGCCCTGCCAGATCGGCAGGTAAAAGCCAATCCGCGACGACATGGCGCACGCATGACAAAAATCGTTGATTTGCTCGTCCGGAGAGATGGCTACACTCACGAGGAGTTCGCCGACCGATGGCAAGGCGACCACTCGGAGCTAGCGAAGGATCTGCCGGGGTTGCAGCGCTACGTGACATCCGTGCCAACAGACCCGGAGCGTGCGGCCTACGACGGCGTGCTTGAGCTGTATTTCGAGGACATGGATGCACTCAGCGACGCGTTTGATTCAGACCTTGCCGAAACAGTGCAGGCCGACGCAGCCGAATTTATCGATCTGGAGGCCGGCCCCCGGCTTATCGTCGAGGAAACGGTCCAGCTCGACGAAAGAGACGACTGATAGCGCTCCACCTGTTTTGCCGACCGATGCGTTTTCCCTGAGCGACCTTCTGCAGATATCACCCATCAAGCCGGCTTCCATCGACGTAGAGTTTGCCGGCAGGTGGCCGGTCAGCGTCATAGCTATCGTGATACTCAAACAATTGAAACAGCGCCCCGGTCGGGTTCGATGGTGGCACAAATGCCTCTGTCCAGTCCTGATACTCGCGGTACTCAATGACGCTGTATCCGTTGCGCTCCAGTACCGCTTTCACTGCGTCGACAGCGGCCACTTCGAGCGTGACGTGGTGTAGGCCCGGACCGTGGTTGTCGAGATACGACGTAAGGAATGTGTCCGATGCCTCCGGTGCGATGAGTTCTAGCCGCGACGCCTCCCGACCGAAATCGTACTGTGCCCAGCGAAACCGCCCCTCGACGGACTCTTCGATGAGCTTCCGACAGCCGAGTGCGAACAGGAACGGTTCAGCGTCGCCGATGTCCTCGACAGCGATTCCGATGTGGTCGACACGGATCGGGGTCTCCTGAGACATGGCAAAGACTGCGTCAGGCTCCCCATTATATGCTCGGGTCGGGAGTACGAGCCGTAATTATGTCCGTCTCCGTGGCCACCCTCGCAGTGGCAGAAAGCGCTACTGAACTGCGAACCAGCCTTCAGCCGTCCTGTTTTGTGCGGTCACCGTATCAACCGTCATCTGCGCTGCTGGTCCCCGAACTTTTTCCCGGTGCTAGTCGAAGCGGCTGCGTATGTACCACAGTAACGAGTGTCTCGAACGCGCCGAGCTTGGGAGCGTGCAGAGCGAGCGGCTCCGGTCAATCGTGAACTACGTGTACGAAAATGTGCCATTTTACCGAGACCGGCTCGATGCCGCAGGGGTCTCTCCGACGGATATTGACGGGATTGCCGACATCAGTTCGCTCCCGATGACAACCAAGGAGGACTTCGAAGACGAATATCCAGACGGACTCTTCGCCGTCGATGACGACGAGGTCAGCCGCTTTCATGCCTCCTCTGGCACGACCGGGAAACCCAAGATCGTCTCCTACGTCGATGCAGATCTGGAGTTGTGGGGCAAGACGATGGCGCGGTCGCTGTCGGCTGCTGGTGTGGAGCCCGACGATACGGTTCAGAACGCCTACGGCTATGGCTTGTTTACCGGTGGGATGGGTTTTCACGAGGGCGCTGAAGAACTCGGAGCGACCGTCGTTCCGACCAGTAGCGGCGGCACGCAGCGGCAGGTCGAACTCGCCGCTGATCTTGGCACCGACGTGCTGGCCTGTACCCCGTCATACGCATTGTACCTCGCCGAAACGGCCGAGGAGATGGGATATGACCCGCAGGCGCTTCCGATTTCGGTTGTCTCCTACGGCGCTGAGACGTGTACAGAGCCGATGCGAATGGAAATCGAGACCGCACTGAACGCCACCGGGATCAACAACTACGGGCTCTCAGAGATTATCGGCCCCGGTGTGGCTGCGGAATGTCACGAAGCACAGGACGGACTCCACATCTGGGAAGACCACTTCTACCCGGAGGTTATCGATCCACGCACGAAAGAGCCACTCGAGGCGGGCAAAGAGGGCGAACTCGTTCTCACGACGCTTACCAAGCAGGCACAGCCGGTGATACGATACCGAACGGGTGACCTGACGACGCTAAATTACGACGAGTGTGCGTGTGGGCGGACAATGGTACGGATGGACAACGTCACCGGTCGAACCGACGACCTTCTCATTGTCCGCGGCGTGAACCTCTATCCAAGCGAAATCGAACACGCAGTGCTTGACATCGACGGCGTCGCGCCATACTACCGGATCGACCTCTACGAGGAGGACAATCTCGACGTCATGGAACTCACTGTTGAGCGCGCTGAAGGGTCCAGCAAAGACCACAGCGAACTCCGTGACGACGTTCTGTCTCGCCTGCAATCCGTGCTTTCGTTCACTCCGGACCAGCTTGACCTCGTCAACCCCGGGACTATCGAGCGAACCGAAGTCGGCAAGATTCAGCGGGTCTACGACCATCGCAATTGATTGGCAGTTGCCGACAGCTATCGTCTCAGCTACCCGTTGTTAGGGTATCTTGATACGGTCATTGGGAGAATGGCAGCCGCTGGGCGAATTTGTCCAGCGCGCCACGGGGGGTGACCGACGTTGATACCAGAACTGGAGAGCCATGCTGTCGGTGTGGCCAGACATGTCCCCAAATATTTATTAAATATCCAGACTGTCAACTACGGGATGTCAGCACAGCACCAGCAGTCGTGGCAGCACCTTTCACGACGAACGCTTCTGAAGACAGGCGCGGCGGTTACCGGCATGACCGGTATTGGAGCCGTTGAGACGGAGTTGGCGTACGCGCAGGAGGACGATGCCACGGTCACGATACGACGAGACGACTACGGCGTCCCACACATCTACGCCCGCGACGCTGACAGCCGCGCGCCGGTGTTCTACGGGTTCGGATATGCAACCGCGGCAGACCGGCTCTATCAGCTAGAACTGTACCGGCGGTACTATCACGGGACCGTCGCGGCGGTCCTCGGTTCAGGTGACGGGGACACCGACTGGGTCCAGTTCGATATCGAGGCGCGGCGCAACACCGCCGGCGAGCCGTCACTCGACGAGCAGGCTGCTGAACAGTTGACAGCGGACCAGCGAGCGGTCCTGCAGGCGTTTACCGACGGTATCAACCGGTATATTACTGAAGTCCGCGAGAGCGAGGAACTGGAATTCCATCAGGCGTTTCAGGAACACGGGTTCGAGCCTGAGGAATTTACCACGACAGACGCCGCCGGGATGTTCGTCGCCAGTATGGCGTATTTCAGCGGCTTCCAGCTTGAGACGCTCAGTGCGACTGTTCTCGACGCACTCACGCAGGAAACCGGGAGCGAACAACGTGCGATGGAGTTGTTCGAGGACCTGCAGTGGGGCGACGACCCTGGCTGTCCGACCTCGACGGTCCAGCCATCGGATATCTATGCCCCACCCTATACTGACGTGGGCGCAGGGCCAACACCCAACGTGGCCGGGGGACAGCAGACAGACAGGGTGACGCGCGGGGCCAGTGGTCCGTCTGCGACACCGAGCAACCTGGTGACTGGCGGGGACTACACGCCGCCATCTGATGCCGAAGGGATGCACGACGGAGAGATAGAGCGGATGCGAACGCTTGCGTCCGGACTCGACAGTCTTGGCCTCCCGATCAAGTACGGCAGCAACGCCCTCGCTGTCCAGGGTGATATCACGGCCAGTGGCGATGCGCTACTGATGGGCGGGCCCCAGATGGGGTTCAACACTCCCTCGATAATGTACGAGGCAAGCCTGCATGGCCCGGACTTCGACGTCGCCGGTGTCACCGTTACGGGGTATCCGTTCATTATGTTCGGACACAATCGCAACGGGGCAATGACCTCGACTGCCGGGATCGACAACTGCATCCAGATGTTTACGGAATCGATCACGACCAACTCGTCCGGCCCGGACACGTACACTTTCCGTGGTGAGGAGTACGAGGTTGAAATGGCCGAGCAGACAATCACTGTCGCCAATGGCGAGGACGTAACGTATACAGAGCGGTTCACACGCCACGGTGTTGTGACTCAGTGGGACCCCGACAACGGGGAAGCACTGGCGCAGACGAAGTCATACGCCGGCCGGCACATGAACTGCTGGCGAGCCTTCTATGAGTGTCAGTTCGCGACGGACGCCGAGGAGTTCCGGGAGTCAGCACAGCGCTGTGACTATGCGCTGAACTTCATGTGGGCCGACAAGGATGGTGACATCGCGTATGTCCATCTGGGTCGGTACCCGGATAGCGAAGCAGTCGACTGGGACACTCGGTTGCCAGCCGATGGAACACAATACGAACTCACATCGGCGGACTACCTCCGTGCGGCTGACGGTGATGTCCCCTACGCGATCAATCCCAATCCGGGGTACTCGGCACAGTGGAACAACAAACCTGCGCCCGCGTGGAACAACGGTGACCTGAGCTATTCATGGTCGACCGACCACCGCGTGCAACGGATCATCAATCTGCTTGAGCAGCGGTTAGATCAGGAGGGGACAGTCGATTCTGACTTCCTGAAGACCGTTATCTACGACATCTCTTTCACCGACCTGCGTTCGATTCGGTACAGAGACCATCTGCTTGACGCGCTTGCAGACGCAGACCTCTCTAATACCGAACAGCAAGCACGCGACGAACTGGCCTCATGGAACCACTTCGCGCAGGCCGACGGCGAAGACAACGAAGGCCGACACTCTGCTGGCTACACCATCTGGGATGCGACGTTTCCGTACATCCTGGAGGAGGTTTTCAGCGAGACGTTCGGGAGCGCATACGGGCCAGCATCGTACTTCCTCAACTACGACTACGGTCGCGGCACCCTGATGCGGGTCCTCAACCCGGCGAAGACAGCACTGGCGACACAGGCCGAGTACGCCGATGGAGATATCACGGACGCGCTAATCAGCGCGTTCCGAACCGCCGTGAGCGAACTCGCCGAGCAATACGACGGTGACCCGGCCACCTGGCGGCGTGAGGCGGCCCTGCACGAGTTCGATAACCTCGCGCTGTTCGGGATGCCTATTGGCGTCACGTCCGCGGGGAACACGGCGCTGCTGAACCGCGGGACTGAGAATCACGTTGTCCGGCTCAGCGACGACCCGAAGGCAGAGAACATCCTCCCGCCCGGAAACGACGGCTACGTCGCTTCGGACGGCACTACTGGCGAGCATTACGACGACCAGCTGGCGATGTTCGAGAATTTCGAGTACAAGCAGTTGTTGTTCGCCGACGCAGATATCGAGTCCGCCACAGCCGAGACCCGAACACTGTCGAGGCCAGCAAATACAGCTGGTGCTGCTATCGGTGACACGCCGACGAGTGACGGCACTGAGACAGACGAGAATACTGTGGCGAGCGGCCCGACAGCTACCGAAGAAACAGAGAGCACAAACACAGCGACGGAGGCAAACACCGGGACGGACGCCAGTGGGCCCGGCTTTACGACACTCACTGGGGTCACCGCGGTACTCGGGACTGTGCTTGCGTGGCTGTACAGACAGGACGACAGCACCAGCTAGTCACTACGGCACCGGGAAGCGTGAGCGACAGGACGCGATAGCGCGCGACTGAACGCAGCGAACAGCGTGAGACGCGCCGACAGGGGGCAAGGCTTTAATACGATTTGCTTAACAATAGATAATGAACCTATGTCGAGCGAAGGTACCTCACCAGACAGTAGTGTGGGAATCGACCGTTCACGGAGACAGTTCATTGCCGCTGCCGGGGCAGCCGGCGCGCTTGGGCTCGCCGGCTGTCAAGGCGGGTCAACAGGCGGCGAGGCGGCAGTGACTGTTGCGAGCCTGAACCCAATGACTGGCCCGTTCAGTTCTCTTGGACCGGGCCAGCGTACCGGGGCCGAACTCGCTGTAACGGAGATAAACAACAACGACGACTACGACTTCGAGTTCGAGCTAGTGACGGGCGATACAGAAACCGAGGCCGGCGCTGCACAGTCTGAGGCACAGCGCGTCGTTCAGGAAGACGGGGCGGAGTTCGTATTCGGTGCGATTTCCAGCTCCGTGGCGCTCGGGCTGAATGACTTTGCCGCTCAGTCGGAGCACATCTACTTCCCCGGTGGTGCAGCCGTTCCGATCACTGGGTCTGCCTGCAACGAATGGGTGTTCCGCTTTGAAACGAACACTGCACAGATTGCCGAGGCGATATCGTCGTATTCAGTCAACAATCTGGGGAACAACGTCTGGTTCCACTACGCGGACTACGCTTACGGCGATTCGGTGTACAACCGCACGAGCAGGCGTATGGAAAGTGCCAGCGACGACTACACCGAGGTCGGGACATCAACGTCGGAGCTGGGTGCAAGCAACTACGGCTCGTTCATCACGCAGATCAGCAACTCCGACGCTGACGTGGTCGTACTGGGGATGACTGGTGGTGATCTGGTGAACTTCACCAATCAGGCCGCGGACCAGGGTCTCACCGACCAGATCGCTGTTGTCGGGCCGACCCAGACGTTCCAGAGTGTCCGTGCCGGGACTGGGGCAAACAGCGTCGGCACATTCGGCGGCGCTCGGTACGACCCCTCGCTCGAAACGGGAGACAATCAGGCGTTCGTTGAGGCCTACTCCAGCGAGAACGACAGGCAGCCCGGCAACTTCGCCCGCGTCGGCTACGACTCGATGCGGCTGATGGCCAAGGGAATGCACGAGGCTGGGAGCACCGAACCGGGGGATGTCCGAGACGCTCTGGAAGGTGGCACGTTCACGACAGTACTGGGGGACATTACGCTTCGGGAGAGCGACCATCAGGCCACGAATCCGACGTGGATGGCTGAAATCGTCGAAGGCGATGGTGGTTCAGCGGATGTCGAACTCCTCGAGCAGGTCCCGGGTTCGGAGACGCTGCCACCAGCCAGTGACCTCGGCTGTGAGATGTAGGTAGCACAATGGTTGCTGCCGACTTCATCGAACAACTGCTGAATGGCCTCACCCTGGGGATGGTGTATGTCCTGCTAGCCGCCGGACTGTCAGTCATCTTCGGCGTCATGGACGTGATCAACTTCTCCCATGGCGAACTGTTCGCACTCGGTGCGTATTTTGCTCTGAGCATCATTGCGCCGTTCGGAGCTGGGACTGGATTCTGGGTCGCGATAGTGGTTGCCCCGGTCGTCGTCGGTCTCATCGGTGCCGCTATTGAGCGAACGACTGTCCGGCCGCTGTATGGCCGCGACCCGCTGTATCATATTCTCCTGACGTTCGGACTTGTACTCGTTATCAATGACGCGATCCGTCTTATCTGGGGGACACAGCAACGGCAGCTAGCTGTCCCGGAGTATCTGAGCCAGCCAATATCCATACTGGGTGTCCGGGTGTCTGTGTATAATTATTTCATGATCGTTTTCGCAGCGTTGCTCGCGGTAGTGACGTGGTACCTGCTGAACCGGACAAAGTACGGGATGATCATCCGTGCCGGGTCGCAGGACCGCGAAATGGTTCGGAACGTCGGCATTGATATCGACCAGTACTACACGCTTGTCTTTGGCGTCGGTGCAGCGCTCGCCGCCGTCGCCGGGATTGTCCTTGGCGGCTATCAGAACGTGAACACCGGGATGGGGAACAGCGTCATTATTCCAGCATTCGTTGTCGTCGTCCTCGGTGGCCTCGGTAGCTTCAGAGGGGCCGTCTTCGGCGGGTTGCTCGTCGGTATCGTCCAGACGCTGATGCGGGCCTACAACGGAACTGTCCTGGCCACGTTCGGTGATACGACGCTGAGCGTCCCCAATCTCGAAGGACTGACTGTGTACCTGCTTATGATTGCAGTGTTGCTCGTGAAACCGCAAGGACTGTTCGGAACGCGAGGTGAAGAGTCGGAAGGCGAGGGCGAGATTCTCGTCGGCGGGTACGGCGGGATACTGGCAGACAGCACACGGGTACGGCTCGGCGGTATCGCTGTTGTCGCGCTCGCACTTGCCCCAGTCGCGATTCTGTTCATGGGCGATCAGTACTACCTCGTCGTTCTCAACGAGATCCTCATCTGGGCCATCTTCGCACTGAGTCTGGATATCGTGATGGGGTACGCCGGACTGGTCCCGCTCGGCCACACGATGTTCTACGGCGTCGGCGCGTACACCGCTGCGCTCGTCATGCTGCACTACTCGCAGTCGGTTTTTGTCGTGTTACTCGGGGCGATTCTCCTCTGTGCTATCCTGGCCTGGATCGTCGGCAGCCTCTCTATCCGGGTGTCCGGCGTGTACTTCGCGATGATTACGCTGGCGTTTGCGGAGTTGCTCTACAGCGCTGTGTTCAAGTTCGACTTCACCGGCGGGAGCGACGGCTTGCTCGGCTTTGAGGCGTTCATCGGACTCGGTAGCCTCGGGGCGTCACTCTCGAATATCGAGTTCGGGCTCCTCGGGTACGAAATCGGCCAACAGTTCGTGTTCTACTATCTGGCCCTGCTCATTGCGGTACTCTCGTTCCTGTTCGCTCGGCGCATGATGAACGCGCCCTTCGGCAGCGTCTTGCAGTCGATCCGGGAAAGCGAAGAACGGGCGGAGTTCATCGGGTACGACGTCAACAGATACAAACGCCGAGCGTTTGTCATCAGCGGCGGCATGGCTGGACTGGCCGGCGGCCTCCTCGCGGTCAGTCCATCGACAGTCATCATTTCACCAGACCAGACACTCAACTGGATTCACTCAGGGGAGGTCATCGTTATTGCGCTGTTCGGTGGGATGGGTACACTGTACGGTCCCATGATCGGCTCCGGCGTTTTCTTCGGCGCCGAAGAATTCCTCTCGTCGTACACCGACCAGTGGCGGCTTATTATCGGGACGATGTTCATCCTGTTCGTGCTGTTCGTCCCACGCGGTATCGTATCGATTCCGTCTCTCGTCGCACAGCGACTGGAGACGGCCAACAACGCGGATGGGTCCGTAGATATGGATGAGCCGGAAGTGAGAAGCGATGACTGAGACTGTACTCGAAACGGATGGACTGACGAAGCGGTTCGGCAAGCTCACCGCTGTTGACGACGTGTCACTGTCGGTTGCGGATGGTGAGTTCAGGAGCGTTATCGGGCCAAACGGGGCCGGGAAGACAACGACGTTTAATCTCATCACTGGCGCACTATCGCCGTCAGAAGGCGTCGTTCGGTTCAAGGGTGAAGATATTACTAACGTTGCGCCACACGAACGGGTCGGCCGCGGACTGGGGCGGTCGTTCCAGATTACGAATGTTTTCGGCGGCCTCACCGTTCGAGAAAACGTGCGTCTGGCAGCCCAGTCCGTCCACAGTGACGAGATCAACCCCGGCGAGGCACTGTTCCGTGACAAGAACGGCTTCGACGAGATCACGGAGCAAACTGGGACGGTACTGGAGCAGATCGGCCTTCGAGACCGGGCTGACGAGCACGCAGAGGCACTGGCATACGGCGACCAGCGCCGACTTGAACTGGGTCTCGTACTGGCGACAGACCCTGATCTCATCATGCTTGATGAACCAACTGCCGGAATGAGTAGCGAGGAAACACAGGCCACAATGAACCTTATCGATGACGTCCTCTCAGACCGGTCGCTGATGCTCATCGAACACGATATCGACCTTGTGATGCGTGTCTCGGACCGGATTACCGTCCTTACTCGCGGTGAAGAACTCGCAAGCGGGACACCCGAAGAGATCGCAAACAACGAGGATGTCCGCGATGCGTACCTCGGTGGTGTTCGAGAATGACCGACCCACTGCTCTCTCTTGAAGATGTCCGGGCCGGGTACGGGATGACTGAGGTACTACAGGGCGTCTCAATGGATGTCGAACGCGGAAGCGTTGTGTCGCTGGTCGGGCGAAACGGGGTCGGCAAAACAACGACGCTCCGGTCGATTGTCGGCAACATCACCCCGAACGGAGGGTCAATAACGTTCAACGGCGAGGACATCACGACACTCACTTCCGAGACGACGATCCGGCGCGGTATCGGGTTCGTTCCCGAAGAGCGGCGGATCTTCCCCGAACTGACCGTCCGAGAGAACATCAGAATGGGTGAGATCGGTTCCGAGTCACCTGACGGGCCGTCAGTTGACGACGTACTGGATATGTTCGAGAACCTTGCAGAGCGCGAACACAGAGACGGGTCGGTCCTTTCGGGTGGCGAACAGCAGATGCTCGCAGTCGGTCGTGCCCTGACTGCCGACCCGGATCTGTTGTTGCTTGATGAACCGACCGAAGGACTCGCACCATATGTCGTCCGGCAGATAGAGGACCTCATCCGTGAGCTGAACGAGCAAGGCATCACAGTACTCGTCGTTGAGCAGAACATCCCGGTTGCACTGGAGGTCTCGGAGTATACGTACATCCTCGAAAAGGGCAAGATAGTCCACGAGGGAACTGCGGCGGAGATCCAGGATGACGAGGACGTACTCGACAGACACCTCGGCGTCGGTGTCACTGACTGATTGCGGCGACAATCGGCAGATATCGATCCAATCTCCGGTCATTGGATCATATGGCGTAGGACCTCGCTCAACGCAAGGCCTCGACCATCGTTCGAGTGCCATGCACCGAGCAGTAGCGACTAGTTTGATGTAAACACACCACATGGAACGTTCTATTCTATTGAATAGGGAGTTGTCGTGTCAGCGCCTTATTGGATGGGGAACAAACGGTCTTGCGGATAGATCGCCCAAATCAGCGGTGTTCGAGTTATTAGAACTATTGGTATGAGAGATTCACCTGTAGTTCGCCGGAGATCCCACGGATGAGGTCGGTCAGTTCGTTCTCGATGCGTTCCGAGTCCAACCGGTTCGCTGGGCCCGAGACACTGATTGCACCGTACGCGTTGCCGGCGTTGTCTACCAGCGGTGCCCCGACACCGGCTACGCCTTCGAGGAACTGGTCAATGCCGTAGGCGACCCCACGGTCCTGAATCTCGTCGAGCTCCGCTTCGAGTTCTTGCCGATTTCGACCGTCCGGAAGGGGGTAGTCGTAGCTTTCGAGGATTGATTCTCGCCGGTGTTTCGGCAACACTGAGAGGATCGCCATTCCACCAGCCAGCCTGTACAGTTCGGTGTACTGGCCGATCTGTGAGTTTGTCTGGATCGCCCGACTGCCGAGTGCTTTGGCCAGGAAGACTGCCTTGCCGTTCTCTTCGACTATCCACCACGCTTTTTCATCAGTTTCGTTGGCTATTTCGTTCAGTTTCGGAGCGACTTCCTGATACATTTCCTGTCGCTCGCGGACTTTCATCCCGATGTCCAGAAACCGTAAGCTCAGCCGATAGGCCTTGTTCTGGTCCTGTACGACGTAGCCTCGACTTTTGAGAGTTGAGAGATGAACGTGGACTGTACTCTTTGGCATCCCCACCCGCTCTGCCAGTTCGGTGACGCCGAGTGACTGCTCCGTTTTCAGTGCTTCAATAATATCCAGCACTCTCCTGGCGGACTCGATTGTGTTTTGTCCTGTCATACACGTATGTTTGGCTAAGTGTTTATAAAATTATTCAACCACATTGAACTCTGACCTCAAGGTGTTCTGCCGGTGCATTCCCAGTGGCGTCCCGGTGACTGTACTGCGACACGGCCTCCCAGCCTCGCAGACTACTTCCTTGGACTCCGTTCTTTCTGGTGACGTTGTATAGTCACTGAAAACGGAGGAGGACGGTCTCATAGTAGTGTACTAGCTTCGACTGCTGCAGATATTGAAGGCTGGCACGTTTACTGCTCAGTGTCGTGTTCAATCTGACTGAATCTGAACGCAGCATACGAAATGCAGTGAAACCATGCAAAGGATATCAGCGGCAACCGAGACCAGTCCCGCCACCGTATCCCAGTCCGCTTCGGCTGGCCCTGTGCGTACTCACGCTCTCCTTGCACAACTGCAACCGCTTTCTGTAGCGCCTCGATACTGATGAGTTGCTGCAGTCCAACACTGTCACCCGAAATCGGCGATTCTCAGTCCGATACTCAGTTTGAATAATAGCTGTACACCTGTTATGCTATGACCGATACTCTGGAACTTGCGAGTAGTAGTGTCCCACAGTGCAACCATCAGGATTATACTGTGTTGTTCATATCTGTTGAATATCAGGCAGGAATGGGTGTGTCTTCCTGCTCCTCTTGTGCGTCTGGTGAGAGATGGAGACCACTCTAATAATACCTGTACGCCTGTTATCTGAACACTCCGCAGATGTCGCATTACGAAACAAAGCAGCGGTGCTATCTTAACAGCTCTCAGCTATGAGAGTTCATTTAGGAAGTGATTCCGCCTTGTTAGCTACTTCTGGCGGTTGTCCGAATAATTTCATATTATGAAACAAACTCTTGTCCTCGCTCGTGGGGAGAGAATATTGAATACTACGCAAGCGCTCACCGAATAACATCAAATCGTACATTGAGTTTAGCACCTGAGTTACAGCACACCCGTTGTACGTGCATATCTGGTCCAAAGAGTTGTATTCTCCCCAGGTACGCGCATTAAAAATAATTTTAATTGTCTTTGAGACAGGTATGAATGGGTCGACCTGTTGTAGAGATATTTATACCAATGGATATCATTCGGTGAACATACTTTCCGTGCGTTTAGGTGTAAATTGCTGCTAAGCAGGTAGAGATAAGCTGCTGATCGCAAAATACGAGTAGGGGAACCCCGGCGTAGTGTCTTCAGTACTGCCAACCTCGAAGCTACCGGGTGACAACGATGCGTTGGATTACGCAGTTACTATCGGTGGGCTACGAGGGACTAACTCCGCCGACCGATTCTTTCGCGGGGCGTTATCGCTTGCGGCAGTGACTACGTCTGGGAGTACTCATCAACCCATTCCTGCAATGTGATACCCATCGTTGACTGCGTAATCGCGTTCGAGGACGCGGAGTTTGCACTCTTGACGAGTTCGGCCTCCAGTGTCCGCGTCGGAATCTCGCCGATAAAGTGCGGAATCGCTCGCTGGACCGCCAGCGGACAGCCGACTTCGTGAGCAAGCGCATAGCCCGACAGGGAGTGTGGGATATCTTCGGTTGCGTATCTTGGGTCTGGGTCGAGTAGCTTCTCGTCCTCGACAAAGTCAACGTACTCATAGCACTTTCCGACATCGTGGAGTAATGTCGCCGCGACGATGACGTCGATATCGGGGTTGGCCCCGTGGAACTCCTGCTGTTCGATAGCGGATTCCCGCGCAATTTTGGTGACACCGCGGACGTGCCTGACGTTGGTTACTTCGTGGATATTCCACGCATAGGGAATGTCCATAATGTCACGCCAGCCGCCTCGGTCGAGCGCGAGTGTCCACGCTTCGATGACTTTGCTACGAAGGTTGTCCGATGAGATATAATCGAGTTCCGGGAACGCCTGCGTGACCTGCTCCTCGTAATCGGGCATACTACCCCTCGTCCTTGACGAGCTGTTCCTGTCCGATAAACCGGGGCCGCTCGTCGATAGCCAGGAAGTTATTCACGTCCTCGCGGGCCGCTTTCGCTTTGCCTCTGTCCGGTGCGTAGTCCCGTGAGCCTTCGCTACCGAGAGCGTCGTATAGCTTCTCAATGTCGTCGAAATAGAGTTCGGCGACACCGTCGAACTCGGCGTTCTCGGGGTCTGTTGGGATGACCGTGTTGTACTTGACGACGCCCTCGATTTCGCGGGCAATCGGCGTATGGTTGGTCTGCCAGTAGTCGACGAACTCTTCATGGGTCATGTCGTCCTGTCGGACGAGAAACGCCGAGTGCTTGTAGAGACCGTCAGTGTCGCCGTCGACCTCGTCTTTCTGGACTATCTCTTCGCCGATAATACGCGGCCGTTCCTCGACAGCGAGGAAGTTGTTCACGTCCTCGCGGGCCTTTGCGGCGATCTCCTTGGTGGGGTCATAGTCCCGGGAGCCGGGGCTACCCAGTGCCTCGTGCAGGTCCTCAAGCGTCTCGAAGTACAGTTCCGCCAATCCGTCAAACTCGGCGTGTGCTGGTTCTGTTGGCAGGACTTGTTGATAGCGAACCACGCCCTCGATGTCCTTTGCAATCGGCGTGTGATTGGTCTGCCAGTAATCAACGAACTCCTCGTGAGACATATCGTCCTGTCTGACTAACAGGGCTACATGCTTGTACATCATCAACACGTTTCTGACCTATGAGTATAAAAGCTAACGTTGTTGCCTGTCAGAATATTTGGGTCACTAAAGATTAATGTATGCATGACGCTGAATATTGAACTGATATGGATGCAGTCAACCCAGCTACGGGCGAGCGGCTAAACGTGTACGACCCTGATGACGACGAGGCAGTCGAACGGAAACTGGACCGTGCCACGTCGACGTTCGAGGACTGGCGTGAGGTCCCATTGCGCGAGCGCGAGCAATTGCTGGTAAACGCCGGTGAGGTTCTACGAGAGAACAAACAGCGGTACGCTGAACTGATGACCCGGGAGATGGGGAAACCAATCACGCAAGCCGTCGCTGAAGTCGAAAAGTGTGCCTGGGCGTGTGACCATTACGCCGAATACGCACACAAGTATCTCTCCGAGGAGCACCACCCCAGTCCACCGGGGACAGAGGTAAAGACAGTCCATGACCCGCTCGGACCAGTGCTTGCAGTGATGCCCTGGAACTACCCCTTCTGGCAGGTCATTCGCTTTGCTGCACCCTATCTCACTGCCGGCAACGTTGGCCTCCTCAAACACGCCTCAAACGTCCCCGGCTGTGCGCTCGCACTTGAGGAAGTGTTTGCTGAAGCCGGCTATCCTGACGGCGCGTTCCAGACGCTGATGGTTGGCTCCAGTAACGTTGACGGCATCCTCGCAGACGACCGTGTCCGTGCGGCGACGTTGACCGGAAGTGGCCCTGCTGGCCGTGCCGTCGCCGAAACCGCCGGCAAACACCTGAAAAAGACCGTACTGGAACTCGGTGGGTCTGACCCGTTTATCGTCCTTGACGACGCAGACCTCGATGCGGCCCTCGAAACTGGGGTGCAAGCACGGACGCTGAACGGTGGCCAATCGTGTATCGCCGCCAAGCGCTTTATTGTTCACACAGACGTCTACGATGAGTACGTTGATCGACTCGTCGCTGCCTTCGAAGACCTCACTGTCGGCGATCCGATGTCCGACGAAACTGATGTCGGTCCACAGGCCGACCCTGGCCTCATGGCCGAACTCCACGACCAGGTACAGGCCAGCGTCGACGCCGGAGCAACGCTGTTGACCGGGGGCGAGCCGCTTGACCGGACCGGCGCGTTCTACCCACCGACAGTACTGACTGATGTCCCTTCAAGATGCCCTGCCGACACAGAGGAGACATTCGGACCAGTGGCGACCGTCTACGAGGTTGCCGATGCGGAGGAAGCAATCGCAGTCGCAAACGACACCCGGTTTGGCCTTGGTGCAAGCCTCTGGACAGCGGACCGAGAACGCGGCCAGCGGCTGGCACGAGATATTTCCGCGGGCTGTGTCTACATCAACGAGATGACCAAATCCGACCCGCGAGTCCCGTTCGGCGGCATCAAGGACGCCGGCTACGGCCGTGAACTCTCGGAGATGGGAATCAAAGAGTTCGTCAACAAAAAGACGGTCTGGGTCGAATAACCACCGCAGTTGATACTGGACGGTACTTCTATTGCTGGCGTGCCCGGTTTTGACGTGATGGCAGCTACGTACGGTCGGTAGCGATCCGTGTGGCAGGACAAAGCTTCTTGTTTCAAGGGGCGTTATGCAGGTGCATGGAGTTAGCTATCCTAGGCGGAACTGGTGACATTGGTGAGGGACTCGCGATGCGGTTTGCCGCCGATACGGACCATGCGATTACGATCGGCTCGCGGGACGCTGCAAAGGCCGGCGAGCGAGCCAGAGCGTACGAAGAACGATTATCCGATCACGGTGTCGAGACTGAAATTGACGGGACGGATAACAGTAGCGCCGCGGCCAGTGCAGACGTGGTTATCTTGGCCATTCCACCACATCACGTCGGCGATACAGTTGAAGCACTGGCAGAAGATGACGTGCTCTCAGACCAACTGCTCATTAGCCCCGCCGTCGGAATGAACGGCGATGGGGATGGACTTCACTACCGACCACCGTCGACAGGGAGCGTTACTGAGTTTGTCGCGGAGCGAGCCCCTGAATCTGTTCCAGTGGCCGGCGCGTTCCACAACCTTGCAGCGGACCGGCTGGCAGATCTAGAGGCCACGCTCGATGTAGATACGCTGGTGGTCGCGGACGACCCGACGATCAGCGAGCGAGTCGTGGCGCTAACTGCTGACCTCGCAGGTATCCGGCCTATCCCTGCTGGGCCGCTATCGAACGCTACGGAGGTCGAGAGTCTGACGCCACTGCTCATCAATATCGCTCGATACAACGAGGATATGCACGATGTCGGTGTGAGCTTTACGTAGACTCCGGCAGCGGTTCTGTCCTCCGCCGTGATTCAAGTAGTGTCGTCGTGCGGCTGATTGTGTGCTTGTATTGCCTGTGTCCGCAAACAGTCACAAACAGACAGGGAAGTATTTCACCGCGCGTTGTCGATTTCGTCGATCGCGTCGGGGTTCTCGATACTTGAGAGGTCCCCCAGTTCTGCGCCCTCGTAGACATTCTGAATGATTCGCCGTACAATTTTTCCCGACTGGGTCTCCGGAAATTCATCGACGAAGCGGACTTCACGCGGACGGAACGGCTTGCCAAGCGCTCTCCCGACTTGCGCGCGCAGCGCCTCGCGAAGGTCCGCTGACTCCTCGAACCCCTCGTTGAGGATGACATATGTGACAACTGCAGTCCCCTTCGTTTCGTCGTCCGCACCGATCGCAACAGCGGCGTTGACCGCATCGTGTTCGATAAGTGTACTCTCGACCTCGGCCGGGCCGACCTTCCGACCGGCGACGTTGAGGACATCGTCCGAACGACCGTGCAAGAACCAGAACCCGTCTTCGTCTTTCTGTGCCCAGTCACCGTGGTCCCACATATCGCCGAACCGCGACCAGTACTCCGCAAGATACCGCTCGTCACCACTCCACAGCGACTTTGTCATCGACGGCGCTGACGATTGACAGACCAGATACCCCTTCTCGTTGTCTTCGGCAACGGATTCCCCCTGTGCATCGACAACGTCGATGTCCATGCCGAGCGCCGGGCCACCAAGCGTCCCCGGCTTCAGCGAATGCAGCGGCGTCGGCTGGAGGAAACAGCCGAATATCTCCGTTCCGCCGGAGATGTTCATAATTGGTGTCGTGCCGTCGCCGACGTTCTCCAGAAACCACTCCCAGGAATCTGGGTCCCACGGCTCACCAGTCGAACCCAGCAGGCGCAACGTCGAAAGGTCGTGGCCCTCCAGCCACTCGTCGCCGTGTTTCTGTAGCGAACGGATCGCTGTCGGTGAAATCCCAAACACCGACAGGTTGTGGGTGTCGATCATTTCCCAGAACCGGTTCGGCTCGGGATAGTCGGGGGCCCCCTCATACAGGAAGACGGTGCCACCGTGGGCGTGATTGCCGATCAGCGTCCACGGCCCCATCATCCAGCCGATGTCCGAGACCCAGAAAAACCGGTCTGCGGGCTTGTGGTCGAACGAAAAGAAGACTTCTTTCGCCGGTTGGACGAGCCCGCCAGCGTGTGTGTGGACGATACCCTTCGGTTTGCCTGTTGTCCCGGATGAGTACAGCAGCATCGACTCGTGGTCGGCGGGGAGCGACTGGGTCTCGTACTCATCAGATTGGGACCCGACTGCATCTGCCCACCATTCGTCACGGTCTGAGTCCCACGAGAGCCCAGACTCCGTAGAACCAAGCCGATTATAGACAATGGTGTGTTCGACGTGGCCGGCCGCTTCGATAGCCTCGTCGGCGGCCGATTTCAGGTCGATTTCGCTGCCCCGGCGGTAGAAGCCATCGCCGGTGAACAGGACTGAACACTCGGCGTCTTCGATACGGGTTGCTGTCGCGTCGACCCCGAAGCCGGAGAAAATAGGGACAGCAATCGCACCGACTTTGAAACAGCCATACAGCAACGGAACGATTTCCGGGACCATCGGCATATACAGCCCGACGGTGTCACCGGGTCCGATACCGCGCGCTTCGAGTGCATTGGCAACGCGATTGGCCTGCTGGTGGAGCTCGTGGTAGGTTATCTCACGGACTGTCCCGTCCTCACCTTCCCAGAGTGTCGCGATTGTATTTCGGTTCGCAGCGTCGGGGGCTGCATGACGGTCAACGACGTTGTGGGCGATGTTGAGTTCCCCGCCGACGTACCAGTCCGTGAACTGCGGGCCGTCTGTGTCATCGCGGACCTGCTCGTACGCCTCGTAAAACTCTAGGTCGAGATAGTCGACTATCTCATCCCAGAACCAGTCCAGTCCGGATGCCGGTTCACCGTCGATATCGGTGACCGTCCGCCTGTGGAGTTCTTCGAAGTCCTCGATGCCGTGCTTTTGCATGAACGCGTAGACGTTGCTCTCGGTCACGAACGTCTCGCTCGGTTCGTACCGTACCTCGTCGAGTGCTGTGAGTGAATCTGACATTGGGATTAGTGGCTGTGACGATGTCCAGAAGCTGTTCAGTTGCTGCAGTCGAGCTACCCCGTCTTGTAGACGCCGCGTGCATCCGCGACCTGTGTATCGTCTTCGGCGTACACTTCGACACTGACGACGCCAACATCACCACCGTGACGAACCACATCCGCTTCCGCTCGGAGGTCCCCTGTCCCGGCTTCGAGGTAATCGATTCGCATATCGATGGTCGGCACCGGCTGGTCGACGAGCGACACCAGAGCGGCCCCACCAACGGTGTCCGCGAGCGTGAACGTAACGCCGCCGTGGGCCATTATCTGCTCTTCGTTCCACGACAGTTCTTCCCGCATCTCGATATGGCCTTCGGCGTGCCCGTTATCGACAGTGGTTATCTCGATATCGAGCAGGTCGGCAAACGGCATGTTCTCGAAGAATGCTTCGATGTCCATACTCATCAATTCGGTTCTTCACCTGGGGAAATAAATATTGGTGTTCACGGGGTCCGAAACACACGGTCGACACTTAGGGGGTCACTGGTGCTCGTGGTGTCTCAGCCCTTCCGGGTTAGACAGCATCTGACGGTTCAACAGTCTCCGACACGACGTGTCAGTCTTAGCTGATCTTCGGCTGCACCTCTTCTCCGAGGCGTCGGATACACTCGGCCATCTCCTGTGTTCCGGTTCCGGGGTGGTACGTCCGGAAGATGAAGTGAATGTCGTCGCCCAGTGCCTCGCGGTACGATTCAAGTTCCTCCGTGACCTGGTCGGGTGTCCCGAAGATAGCCTGTTCTTTGAGTTCCTGTTTGCGCTCTTCGTCGAGTTCTGCAACCGTCTCGCCGGAGAATATCTCCTCGTACCGGCGCTGGATGTAGAGGTAGCCGTCGCGCATCTGCGCCCATGCATCTTCGCGGGAGTCACCGATGAACCCGTGCTGGAGGACATACACCTGAAAGTCGCCCTCGATATCCTCGTCGTCACGGACGTTTCGGATGTCTTCGACGCGCTTCCGGACGCCATCGACTGACAGCGACGACGGGGCACACCATGCGTCAGCGGTCCGGGCGGCCCGCCGGACGGCAGGCCGAGAGGCCCCACCGAGCATGAGGGGAACGTCGTGTGCAGGTTTCGGTGTCACAGTGACGTCCGACGAGATGTCGTGGAATTCCGGCTCGTAGTCGAGCGGCCCGTCGGACCAGGCACCGCGAAGCGTGTCGACCGCATCGGCTAGCCGTTCAGCCCGTTCGTCGTCGGGAATTCCGAAGGCGTCAAACTCTGAGACGTTGGACCCGATTGCCATCCCGAGCGTCGTTCGGCCACCGGATATCTGGTCCACGGTTGCGATATCTTCAGCGAGTCGGATTGAATCATACAGCGGCGCGAGTGCGATACAGGAGCCGATTTCGATGTCGTCGGTGACTGCAGCTAACGCCCCGAGCGCCGGTGTGACGCCCGACAGATAGTCGTCGTCGAGGAAGTGATGCTCTGAGACCCAGGCGCTATCGAGCCCCGCGTTGTCGATAACTGCCCCCAGTTCGAGCATTTCGTCGTAAATCTCGCTGGTTTCGCGGTCATCGTCCGGGCGCTGCTGACAGGTAAACAGGCCTGTTCCCAGTTGCATAAATTTCCGTAACGGCGCGACCGACTTAACGGTAGTGGCACGCCAGCGACCAGACAATGCGTGAAATCGGCCAAGATGCCTGCCAGTCAGTAGTCTATCCGCGTGATCTCCGAAACGGGCCATTCGCTGAGGATCTCAACGCCGTTCTCGCGGACAACGACCATCTCTTCGACGCGGACGCCCTGTCGCTCTGCGGGTTGCATCGTCTCGACAGCCATCGTCATACCCTCCTCGATCTCGATCGGGTGGTCCGGCGAGAGTCCACGCCAGATGAGCGGGGTTTCGTAGAGCTGCAGCCCCAGCCCATGGGCCCAGTGGTTGGTCGTCATCTGCCAGAACTCGTCGGCGTCGTACCAGTCCATATGCTCGCCGTCTCTGTCGGGGAAGCCCTTGCATATCTCGTCGGTCGTGGCCCCTGGCTCGATCCGTTCGAGGACGTCATAGAGGTCGTCACGAGCTTTTTTGTAGGCGTCTTTCTGTGCCTGCGTCGGTTCGCCCATGCTGAAGGTCCGGTAGTAACAGGAGCGATAGCCCAGATACCCGATGTTGTAGAAATCAGCGTACACGAGGTCGTTCGGTCGAATCATCCGGTCGGTCGTGTTCGCCTGATGCTTCGGCCAGGTGTTCGGGCCGGAGGTCACGTAGCCACCCTGGGCCATTGCGCCGTGTCCCCAGAGTTCGCTGACCGCATCGCCCCACACTTCTGACTCGCGCTTGCCTGGCCTGGCACTCTCTGTAATCTTCTGGAAGCCTGCCTCACAGATGGCAGCGACCTGTCGCAGACACTCTATCTCGTCACGGGTTTTGGTCTTCCGCGCGTCGAGCATGATATCGGTCGCCGCGCTGGTGTCGACATCGACGCCGCGGTTTTCGAACTTCTCGATAAGCGTCCCGTTCCCCACGTCGATGCCCATCGGCTCCCGATCGACACCGTACTCCTCCATGGCCGTATACACCGTCTCCGCCATCTTATCCTTGAGCCAGTCGCGTGCAGACGCGCTGCCTGACGCCCGGGGAACGTTGCCGAGTCCCGGACAGGCATACCGGATGTCGTCGAGCCAGGGACAGTTGAACCGCTGGTTCGATGCGTGGTCTGCGGTGTCCCAGTGGACCACATCGCCGTCTTCGGTCAGGAGTGTGTAGTGGTCTGCCCCGCTCCCGCCAGTCATCGCCAGCCCAGTGACATACCGGACATTCGGGTCATTGATCAGCAGCATCGACCCCAGTTCGGAGTCCTGCAGTCGGTCGAGGGCACGTTCTTTTCGCTCGCGTCGCATCCGCTTGACGTCGATCCGTTCTTCCCAGTCGACGGCCATGGTGCCACGCGTTCCTTCCATGAAGTCGCGCTCGTACATCACATATGCGTACAGGCAGGTCCCTAATCAAACACTGGGTTCACTCTGGCCGAGACGAGACAGACGCGACTCTCACCGTACGCACGTCACACAGCGACGGCGGAACTGCTGTATCAGAGCGAGTCGAGCCCGTTCTCTTCCCGGAGAGTGTTGATGTAGGACCGGAACCCGGATTCGAGGTCGTACTCGACCTCGTAGCCGAGGTCCTCCTGTGCGGCGGTCATATCGAGGTTCTGGGTCCAGGGGAGTTCGCCCTCATCAGAGACCGCAAGGTCGGCATCCGGGACGATTTCCCGGACAGCGTTGGCGGCTTCACGGATCGTCGCGAGGACGCCGCGGACGTTGTAGATGCGCTGGCTGAGATCGTCCTCGTTGACAAACGTTGCCTTCCGGAACGCCTGTGCGATATCGCGGGCGTGTTGCCAGTCGATCACCTGGTCGCCGTATTCGACGCTGAACGGTTCGCCGAGTGCCGGCTTCTCGATGATGCTTGCGAGAAACGCCGACCCACCGGTTTCGCGGTAGGGGCCGTACGCGACTGTCGGACGGAGTCCAACGTGGTCGACCCCGTAATCCTCGTGGTAGACACGAGCCTGATGTTCGTTGTACTCCTTGGTTGCGCCGTAGAGCGTATCCGGATAGACGAGTTCGTTCTCGTCAACGTACTCGGCAGCGTAGTTGTGTGGCGGCGCGTACACTGCAGCGCTGGAGGCCCAGGTGACACGCTCGATCTGGTCGTCAAGAGTGCGTGCGGCCTCGAAGACGTTGTTCGTCCCTTTGATATTGACATCGAGGCCAGCCCGCGGGTTGTCCCGTGCTGTGTTCGTCAGCAGTGCCGCGAGGTGAACGATGTGTGTCGTCCCCGTCTCCTTGACGGCACGAATCACGTCCGTCGCCTCGGAGACATCCCCACGCCGGATGGTCACATCGTCGGCGACACCCAGCTTCGAGAGGATGTGGTCGTCCGTCGAGAGGTCGTAGGCAACGACGTCGTGTCCGTGTTCGATGAGATCCTCGACGACGTACGAGCCGAGGAAGCCGGTTCCGCCAGTGACGAGTACCGTCGTATCTGTCATTGTTATATCAATGTGTGTTGCGTAGTTGATTTATATTCTTTGCTAAACCGTGTCTGGGAGCTCATTCGTGGAGCCCGCCCACTTCTTTGTAGAACGATGACTGGAGGGACTCGACCATCTCTTCGTCACGGTCGATGCGAACGTCGATAACGAAGGGGACATCGGCGCTGGTCCCTTCTTCGAGTGCAGTCGCAAGTTCAGCAGGCGTCACTGCCCGCGTCGCTTCAGCGCCGAACGCCTCGGCTGCTTTTACGAAGTCGGTGTCGTGGAACTCGACGCCAGCGATGTCGCCCTCCTCGTGTTGCATCTGACGAACCATCCCCAGGCTGGTGTCGTTGAGGACGACGAACGTGGGCGCGACGCCGTTCTCGACGGCTGTCTCCACGCTGGTCATCGTCATCGTGAAGCCACCGTCGCCGGCGACGGCGATGATATCTTTCTCCGTCGTAATAGCGGCTGACACCGCGGCCGGTGTTGCCCATCCCATCGCGCCGACGCCACCACTCCCGTAGTAGGTCCCGGTGCCCGGTGTCTGAAGGTAATTGAGTAACCAGAACCGGTTGTTCCCGGAGTCGGCGGTTACAATCGTTTCCGCATCGACGACAGCCTCGATTTCTTTGACTGCACGCTGTGGCTTGATCGGCGACGCATCCGACTCGCATTTGGGAGCATAGAATGACTCCTGCGCTGCGGCCGCACGGTCACGCGCCCAGTCGTTTCCAGCGCTCTCGGGGAGGTTCGCCGCCAGGTCATCGAGACTGTGTGCCGCATCACCGATGAGTGCCACATCTGCGGGGTAAACCCAGCCGGCGTTGCGTGTGTCGATATCTGCGTGGATGATGGTCTGTTCGTCGGGCCGGATGAACTCTGGGGACTGCCAGTTGGTGTCCATTGGGTTCATGCGACAGCCCACGACGAGGAGTACGTCCGCTTCACTGACGACCTGATTTGCACCCTCGTGACCGAAGGAGCCGATAACACCCGCAGCCAACTCGTGGGTTTCTGGGAACGTCGACTTGCCGAGATAGGAGGTCGTGACGACGGCATCAGTCGCCTCCGCGACAGTTTCAAGCTGGTCGTAGGCGTCGGCGGCGTGAACCCCGTTGCCGGCGATGATAACCGGCCGGTCAGCCTCGCTCAACGCTGTAATCGCTGTTTTGACATCCTCGCGGGCCGGTCGCGATTCCCAGTTTTGTACCTGATCGTGGCCGTCCCAGACCGGCGGGATCGGATCTTCGGGCATCTCCTCGGTGACGGCGTCGCCATCAAGGATAATTGCCGTTGGCCCCGGCCGGCCAGCAGTCGCGTGTTTGAACGCGAGCTGGAGGCTGCGTACTGTCTCCGTTGGTGAGCGCGGGAACCAGTTTTCCTTGGTGTAAGCATCGAGCGCAGACGGAAGGTCCAATCCTCCGTAATCACCGCGAGCCTGCTGGTACGGCGCGAGCGTGGAATAGTCGCCACGCTCGCTGGCCTCGGTGATAACGACCATCGGTGACGAAGCGAGCTTGCCCTCCATCTGGCCGATTGCGCCGAGGCTGCCGATCCAGGGGCCTTGCCCCGCGAGGACCCCGGGGTTGCCGGTGAGTCGCCCGTGCATTTCGGCCATGACGCTGGCTTCGCGCTCATCGCGTGGTCGGACCATCTCGACATCAGCATCCGGGACGTGGTCAAGGATCTCGATGGCACGACCACCGGGATATCCGAAAACGTACTCGACGCCTTGTTCGTCCAGTTCTTCGACAAGGCGCTTTCCTGTTTCAGTCATGGGTAGTGGATTTGGGTGTCATTATCCATTGTCGCGTTACGTCCCACTGTGGGTAACTCCCAAGATATAGAGTTTGGGGTGCAACGTTGCAGTAGTCACGATTGAATAGGCGGATACTCGGGTCCTGTGAACCCAACGGCCTTACTGTGGCGTTCAAGTAAGTCGATTATGCCACAGTGCCTGTTTCCACTGCTTTCAATCGCTCTACTGTCCGTGTTCTGCAGTGTTCCACACGAGGAGCGTTCTAATAGTTGGGACAAAATATATTCCAGAATGGGAGCTGTAATTCTATATCACTATTACTACAACATTTTGTATAGATGCCCGTTATAAGCGCTCTGGATGCCTTTTCGTCTTCTGGGCGGTCAGGCTACATCTCGTAAGTTCGGATACAGTCGATGACGGATTACAGCGTTACTACTGTAACAGATATCGGTCGTGGGGTCGAAATATTGTTACAATCATAAAGATGTAATAGCAGCTGTGCCCACAGAACAACCTTGTGGAATAACTACAGTTTTCTAGCAGATGCCGTTACGAATAGAGCCTATCTGTGGTAGAAATGTCCGTTCTTCAACGCTGCAATGACAGCGGGAGTTTCTGAAAAGTCAATAACAGGTGGCATTCCACGATCGAACTACGTAGGAGCGGTCGAAGTGGACGTCGCCGGCCCGCCGTTCTAATAATTCGAACTCTCGGACTGTACAACTGGTTTATATATTAGCGGCATCTGAGTGGTCGCCTACATAGACGGGGGTGACAACGGGACTCCGGATCTGGGACTGTCTCCCGGTACGAGAATCATCCGCCTCACACCCGGTGTCGGCGGTCCAGCGCTGGCGATCGATGTGACACTCGAATCAGCATCTGCGTCTCCGATAACCGTGCCGATGAGAGGCAGGAGTACGCTGTAGGGACCAGCGGGTACGGACGACGCCCTGTCCCCGGCGCCGTTCGTATGGTTCGAACGGGAATCGGCACTGGCGCGGCACGGACGCAACTGTGGAAAAATACAGGCAGTTCAGATGCGAGTGGTCTGAACATCAGTGTGGTCGGTGTCCAATAGGGCTCGCCCGCGGTCAGCGACAGTAAAGTGAGGTAAGCGCAGCAGCCGGAGTGTTTTCTGCATCCAACTCAGGCCCTCTCCGAGTTCGTTTCGTCGCCGCGTGGAACCGCTACGGTTCATAATAACGTTTATCACGAAAGATTGTGTCATGGGGAGTGTTGCGATGCACGATACAGTCAGCCGTCGAACTGTCATGAAGAGCATTGGTGCCGCAGGCGCTGTCGGACTTGCAGGCTGTTCGACAGACGGTGGTAGTAGTGGGAACACCATCAGCATGGGCATCCTAATGGGGGTAACGGGTGGATTGTCCGAAGTGGGCCCCGCAATTCGGGATGCAGCAGAACTAGCTGTAAAACAGGTCCGAGACGCGGACAACGGGTTCTCAGTCGATACGCAGTTTGAGAATACGGAGACCAAACCGAGTCGGGGCGTGAGTGGTGCAGAAGCACTCGTGAATGGTGGCTATCCGATGATTTGCGGGGGACTAGCGTCATCAGTGACGCTGCAGGTCGCAGAGAACGTCGCAATTCCGAATCAGACGGTGATGTGCTCACCATCGGCGACGTCCCCGGATGTCTCCTCACTGGAGGATAACGACTTCGTGTACCGGACGCCGCCAACGGACAAGTTGCAGGGGTCACTGCTGGCACAGATCGCGGCCGAACGGCTTGAGAAGGAGAGCGCAGCTATCCTCTTTCTCAACAACGCGTACGGGAACGGCCTATCAAACGGATTCACGAAGACATTTGAGGAGGAGTATGGCGGTGAGGTCCTGAATCAGGTCTCGTACTCGGCAGGTCGCTCTTCCTACACGTCACAGTTGCAGAACACGCTTGACGGTGACCCAGAGACGCTCGTGATCATCGGCTACCCCGAGAGCGGGAACAAAATCTTCCGGAACTTCTACGAGAACTTCGACAGAGCGGATATGGACATTCTGGTCCCGGACGGACTCAGGGCCGATGACTTGCCCGGGAACGTGGGCCACGACATGACAAACGTCCGCGGGACCAACCCATCCTCAGCCGGACCGGGAATTGAGTACTTCAAATCTGCGTATCAAGACGAGTATGACTCTGCACCGGGGCCGTTCAATCAGCAGTCGTTCGATGCTGCGGCAGTCCTCATGCTGGCACGCGCGGCGGCCGGTGAAGACGACGGGACTGCAATCCGCGATCAGATGCGGGCGGTTACAGGCTCCGGTGGCGAAGCAGTCGGACCTGAAAATCTGGGCGAAGGCGTTTCGCTGGCGGCCGACGGGAACGAAATCAATTATCAGGGCGTCTCGGGCCCAGTTGAGTTTGACGACAATGGTGACTTGGCCAGCGCCGTGTACAATTACTTCAGGTATACAGAGAACGGCACGGAGAATATCGAGCAGGTGGAAGTGTAACGAGAACACTGCGGGCTTCCACACTCCGGATTACGATTACCCCGCATATACAGCAGACTGAATGGCTTTTGTGCCGTGGCCGTAACTCAGGGACCGTGCGCCATGTTGTCTGGCAGAGCTGGTGTTATACTCACTCACGCACAACCCAAAGACTATAATCAAATACTGTTATACTTATGAACTGATGTCTCAGTACGCAGCACGCGTCGAAGAGATGGATATCAGTGGCATCCGAGAAGTCTTCGAAGCGGCAGGCGAAGACGCAATAAATCTAGGTCTCGGTCAGCCTGATTTCCCAACTCCAGAACACGCTCGGGAGGCAGCGATGAGTGCGATTCAGGACGGGATGGGTGACTCATACACGTCCAACAAGGGGATTCCAGAACTCAGAGAGGCCATCAGTGACCGCTATGCTACCGACAACGGGCAGGACATACCAGCTGAAAATATCATTGCGACCGCCGGCGCAAGCGAGGCGATTCACGTCGCAATCGAAGCCCACGTCCAGCCAGGCGACGAAGTACTCTGCCCTGACCCCGGGTTTCTGGCCTATGAACAACTGGTGTTGCTCGCCGGCGGCGAACCAAAACGGGTCGAACTCAGGGACGACCTGACCCTTGACCCCGCTGCTGTCGAGAATGCTATCACAGATAACACGTCGCTGTTTATTGTTAACAGTCCTGCAAACCCCACCGGTGCAGTGCAATCGAAGCAAGATATGGCAGAGTTCGCGCGGATCGCGGATGAGCATGAAGTCATTTGCCTCTCCGATGAGGTCTACGAGAAGATCGTCTTCGATGGTGAACACCACTCACCGGCGGAATTCGCCAACTCTGATAGGGTCATTCAGGCCAGTGCGTGCTCGAAAACGTACTCGATGACAGGCTGGCGGCTCGGCTGGGTGGCAGCCAGTGCAGAGCGAATCGAACGGATGCTTCGGGTGCATCAGTACGTACAGGCGTGTGCCAGTGCCCCCTCACAGTACGCTGCTGAAGCGGCGCTCACCGGTCCACAGGAACCAGTGAGAGAGATGGTGTCAGCCTTCGAGGAGCGTCGGGACGTCCTTCTCGACGGGTTAGCGGATATCGGCCTTGACACGCCAGTGCCGAAGGGAGCGTTCTATGCGATGCCCCACGTCCCGGACGGATGGACCCAGAAGATGCTGGACAACGATGTTATCGTCGTCCCCGGCGAGGCGTTCGGGCCGAGTGGTAAAGGACAGGCGCGCATTTCGTATGCCACGAGTACGGCTGAGCTGAAAGAGGCGCTGGAAGTGATGCGAACGATCACGAACTCTCTGTAGCGCACCAGCAGGGACTCGCGACTGACCGTTTCGTCCAGCGAGCGGTTTCATCTTCGTCATCCGATGAGCGGTGTCATATTTCTCGTCGCGGGCGCATGCGTACGAAACTGTGCACCGAATCTTGCATTCGACACCGACAGTTGCAAAGCCAGTCTGATTTAGCCGTCACGTCTACCATTGTCAACAAATACCGTGTGTAAAACTAGCATGAAATAGGCGCATATCTTCGGTTTCGCGGTATCTATGACTATTTTACATCAAGATTTTTAAGACTGGGTACAGAGCACCAAAGTATGGCGGCACGAGACTACTACAGCCGTGGACAGAATCTGGTATACAACCGCCCAGTACTCGTTATATTCGCAGTTATCGGCGCGTTTCTCGTATTCGATATTCTTCGACAGGTAGGCACTGGAACAGTTGCCATCACAGACCTCATGAGTTATCTCTGGAACGGACTGGTGCTGGGCATGTCGCTTGGACTGGCCGGTGTCGGCCTCTCGATGACATACAGTATCCTCAATTTCGCGAACTTTGCCCACGGTGACTTGATTACGAGCGGTGCGTTCGCCGGATGGGCGACGGCGTTTCTGATTGCCGGGCTGGGAGAGTTCTCTGTCGAATCGCTCATTCTTATCGGCGGCCCAATCGCAGTCGGTTCGAATGAGCTTGGCATCAATGTTGTCAATACCCCGCTGGCGCTTCTGGCTGGCTTACTCGTCGCTGCGGTCCTGACAGCCGCCCTTTCGCTCTTGCTGGATCGAATCGTGTTCAGACCGATGCGCAGCGCTGACGGTGTGACCTTGATGATTGCCAGCGTCGGCGTCGCGCTGTTCCTCCGGAATTTCCTCACCTATTCGTTTCTGACTGACAGCCGTGGGCTGACAGGCGGCAACGTCCCCCAGTTTACTGTTGCGGGCGTCACGTTCGGGGGACACCAGATTACGCTGGTCGTCGTCGCCGCGCTCCTGATGCTTGGGACTCACATCCTGCTCCAGTACACCAAAATCGGCACCGCGATGCGTGCAATGGCTGCGAACAAGGACCTCGCAAAAGTCACGGGCATCCCAACGGAGCGCGTTGTCAAACTCACGTGGATTATCGGCGGCGGGCTTACCGGGTGTGCAGGCTTTCTTATCGCACTACAGCAGGGGACGCTCACAGTGACAATGGGGTGGGACCTGCTGTTACTGGTGTTCGCAGCGGTCATCCTCGGCGGTGTCGGTTCGATCTACGGCGCAATGGTCGGCGGTGTCATTCTCGGTCTCGCGAGTCGACTCGCGCTCGTCTGGATTCCAGCCAGCTTCCTTCTGGTTGCGGCGTTCGTTATCATGATCGTCATGCTGCTCGTGCGTCCATCGGGGCTGTTCAGTGGGAGGACGACGGCATGAGTACAGGCTCTCTTCAGGCGCGGGCTGAGGGCTGGCTTGGCAACAATGACGTCCGCTTGCTCATCGCTCTGGCACTCGCGATTGGGGGATTGTACGCGCTTTTCAGTGTCGTGCTTGGATTCCAGCTGAATGGCACAGTCAACACGCTCCGTCGTGTCGCGTTCCTTTCAGCGATCTATGCCATGTTAGCGCTTGCACTGAACCTCCAGTGGGGATACGCGGGCCTGTTCAACCTCGGTGCGGCCGGGTTCATGGCCATCGGTGTATACACGATGGGGATACTGACCGCTCCAGTGACGGCCAGTCCGCCCGGCTTCGGGCTGCCACTTCCGGTCGCGATTGTGGGTGCTATCCTCGTGACTGGAATCATTGGCGGCCTTGCAGCGTTGCCTGCGATCCGACTTCGTGCCGATTATCTTGCAATCGTCACTGTCGCGTTCTCGGAAATCGTCCGCCTCACACTCCGTGCGCCGGAGTTCGCGAACACTCGCATTGCCGGCGTTGCATTCGGAACGGGCGGTGCGACGGGGCTGTCGTTGCCATCGAACCCGATCCGGGTTCTATTTTACACAGACCCGGCCACAACAGCCCCAGCGCCAAATGCTCTAGGTGCGGCGATATTCAGCGCCGTGGAACCGCTGGGAATCGAGGAGACGCTGGTCATCGGCTGGGCGTACGTAATTGTGTTGTGTCTCTGTCTCGGCCTCCTGTACTGGTTGATGATCCGCATCGGGAAGTCACCCTTCGGACGGGTGCTCAAGAGTATTCGCGAGGACCAGCAAGTCACGCAGGCGCTGGGGAAAGATACGCGTCTGTTCAAGATCAAGACGTTCGCGCTTGGCTGTGCGCTCATGGGCCTGATTGCCATCTTCTGGCGTCTCTCCGGGGGCTATGCATCGCCACGGATGTTCAAGCCGATACAGACCTTCTACATCTTCATTGCGCTGTTTATCGGTGGAACTGGCTCGCCAACGGGGAGTATCGTTGGTGGTGCTCTGTTCGCGAGCCTGCTCTTCGAGGGCCCCTCGTTCATCCGCCGGGTGGTAGCGGAGTACCTCCAGCTCAGCAACGCTCCCGATACGCTTGTCAGTGCCCTCGCCGAGTTAGGAACTCTCGATGTCACGCCGCTGCTGGCGTACTCCGTGCAGGACGTGAGTATTTCGGCTCTCAGACTCATGCTGCTCGGTATCGTTCTGGTGTATCTCATGCAACGGCACCCGGATGGGCTGCTTGGCCATCGAAAAGCAATCGCATCGAGCGTTGCACTCTCACAGCAGGCGACTCGCGAGGACGATAATGAGTAAGAACGGACATTCAGCACGGAGCGATCAGACCCGGAACGGACAGCAAGAGCAGATACTCAAAGTGGAAAACCTGCGAAAGACATTTGATGGTATTACCGCTGTCGCTGACGTCTCTTTCCACGTCGAAAAGGGGTCGATCACTGGTCTGATCGGTCCGAACGGTGCCGGCAAGTCGACGACATTCGACCTGATTACCGGTGTGCAACGTCCAGACGGGGGCGCAGTCGAGTTCAATGACACGGAGATAACGGGGTATCGGTCAGATCAGGTCGCAAATCAGGGCCTCGTCCGGACTTTCCAGATAGCACGAGAGCTATCAGAGATGACCGTGCTGGAAAACCTGATGCTGGCACCACAGAACCAGGCCGGCGAAGCAGTCTGGCGAGCGGTCCTCCCGCGAGCCAGAGCACAGGTCGTCGAACAAGAAAAAGAACTTCGAGAACAGGCCTGGGAGATGCTCGAACTGTTTGAGATTGAGCACGTCGCGCACGAATCCGCCGGGAATCTCTCAGGTGGCCAGCGGAAGCTGCTGGAGATGGCGCGCGTGCTCATGACCGATCCCGAGATGGTGCTGCTGGATGAACCACTTGCGGGAGTCAACCCAACACTTGAGGAGAAACTCATTGACCGGCTGCATACGCTCAAAGAGCAGGGGTACACCTTCCTCTTCGTCGAACACGACATGGACGTTATTATGAATAACTGCGACACGGTCATCGTGATGCACCAGGGGAGTGTTCTTACAGAGGGGCAACCAGACGCAGTGAAAAACAACGAAAAAGTGCTTGATGCATATCTCGGAGAAGAGGTGAAAATATGAGTCCGCTGTCAGTACAGCAACTGGACGCCGGGTACGGTGACCTGCAGATTCTCACAGATGTCGACATGGAAGTCGGACAGGGTGAGTACATCACCATCGTCGGCCCGAACGGTGCAGGCAAGTCCACGGTGATGAAATCAGTGTTTGGACTGACGACGTACATGGGGGGTGAAATCATATTCGACGACAGAGATATCGCCGGCGAACAACCGGAAGATATCATCTCATATGGGTTAAGCTTCGTTCCCCAGAGCAACAACGTGTTCGAGCCACTGACCGTCACAGAGAACCTCAAGATGGGCGCATACACGCTGGATCAGTTCCCTGAGGACCGGCTTCAGGCGGTTTATAACCGGTTCCCAATACTGGAAACGCGGTCGGAGCAGAAGGCTGGGACACTGTCTGGAGGGCAACAACAGATGCTGGCGATGGGCCGTGCGCTCATGCTCGATCCAGATCTGTTACTCCTTGACGAGCCCAGTGCTGGCCTTGCACCCGACCTCGTTGACGAGATGTTTGACCGCATTGACGAGATCAACGACGCCGGTACCGCCGTTCTCCTCGTCGAACAAAATGCAAAGGAGGCACTGCGGCGGTGTGACCGCGGTTATGTCCTTGTGCAGGGGCAGAACCGACACGAGGACAGCGGTGAGGCACTTCTCAACGACCAACAGGTGCGGGAGGACTTCCTCGGCGGGTAGCTCCTGTACCCCAGCACTGGCTTGGTGACTATGCTCTGCCACGGTCATAGGATCGACACAAGACACTGTACTGGTTGCTGAGTCCGTAGTTGATTTCATAACCGGCGAATAGATTTCCACACTACAGACTTGGCTCCAGTGACGTTACAGATAATTGAACACATACAGTTCTTAGCAGCGGTTCGTGAAAGCCATCTGTCAGTGAGAATGTCTGAGTGGTGTCTGTATCAACACTTTCCCAAGACGTAGTGCATAGATATTCTAGTCAATTATGTGTTACTTCCTGTTGCATTTACGCTTCTTCGGGCCAGCAGCGGTCACCATTCGCACCGGACTAGCTACTGTGGCGTGTGAACGGGTGTCGCACAAACAATAAGTATCTACCATGTTAGACTTCATATATGCATCCGGGTTTGAACCCTATCGCCTGCCCTGCAGGTCAGCTGTCCCGGCAGTTAATGGATTGGGCACTGCCCTCTTCCACAGCTACATTTTTTACATTTTCGACATTTAAACTGGCGTAGACTGCCAGCGCACAGGTGGGCCCTGTGCTCCGGTGGAAAACGCCAGCCTTGAACGCGCTCGAAGAGCCGTAACCAGCGGCTGTTCGGGTTATCAGGGTCTGTTGAGGGAGCGTCTGTCGAATACAAAACATTATCGAAAACAATGAACATGAAAAACGAAGCAGGAAGCACGGACTTGCCAGCGCCCGTTAGAGAAGACTCGGATCTGGTCCAGGTACTGGATGCCGAGGGCAACGTACTGCCACAGGCGTCTGTCCCGGACATTTCAGACAGGCAGTTACTTGAGATGTATGAGACAATCAAGCTTGCTCGGCACTTCGACCAGCGGGCCATCAGCTTCCAACGACAGGGGCGGCTCGCGACGTATGCACCAATGACCGGGCAAGAAGGATCCCAGGTCGCCACGAGCCTGGCACTTGCCGAGCAGGACTGGTTGTTCCCGACCTACAGAGAGCACGCGGCGAAGTACGCCCATGGGATGGATCTGGTATCCCTGTTCGAGCCACTGAGAGGCTATCGAGACGGATACGCGATCCCGGACGATGTCAACGTGATGCCGGAGTATATTCCGATTGCAACGCAGGTTCCACAGGCCATGGGAATGGCGTGGGGACACAAGCTACAGGGAAAGACCGAGACGGCCGTCCTGTGTCATCTCGGAGATGGTGCGACCTCAGAGGGAGATTTCCACGAAGGACTGAACTTCGCCGGGGTGTTCGACGTCCCCGCTGTATTCGTCTGCAACAACAACCAATGGGCGATTTCGGTCCCCCGAGAGCGACAGACCGCGAGCGAAACCATCGCTGAAAAGGCACAGGCGTATGGTATCGACGGCGTTCGAGTCGATGGGCTGGACCCGCTGGCGGTCTACAAAGTCGCCAGTGAGGCACTGGCGAAAGCCCGGAATCCGGGTCCCGGAGAGCGCCGTCCAACGCTTATTGAGTCTGTCCAGTATCGCTTCGGCGCACACACGACCGCGGATGACCCGTCTGTTTACAGAGACGAATCAGAAGAGGAGGCCTGGCGGGACCGTGACCCTGTGGACCGCATTGAAAAGTATCTGTACAACGAGGGCATCCTCGATTCCGACCTCGAGAGTGAGATCCAGGACAGTATCGAACAGGAAGTCAGCGAGGCGATAGAGACGGCAGAGCAGACAGAAGCGAGTCCGGACAACATCGTCGAGCATGTGTACGAGGACGTTCCAGCGCGACTCGAAGAACAGCGGGACGAATTGAACCGACTGCGCGAGAAATATGACGACGGCGCGTTCTCGGAGGTGCTGGAATGAGTTCGACAGCCAGCGCGCAGACGGGCCAGAAAGCCCAGAGTCTCACCCTTGTGGAGGCGATACAGGACGGGCTGTACACAGAAATGTCACAGGACGACAGCGTCGTCGTTCTGGGCGAAGACGTCGGGAAGAACGGCGGTGTCTTCAGAGCAACTGACCAGCTATACGAAGAGTTCGGCGAAGACCGCGTCATCGACACGCCACTGGCCGAAGCCGGAATCATCGGGGCTTCGATTGGACTCGCACAGACCGGCATGAAGCCTGTTCCCGAGATGCAGTTCATGGGCTTCATGTATCCTGCTTTCGACCAGATTGTCAGTCACGCTGCACGCCTCCGGAGCCGTAGTCAGGGGCAGTATTCAGTGCCGATGGTGATACGGGCTCCATACGGCGGTGGGATCCGGGCCCCGGAACACCACTCCGAGTCAAAGGAAGCGTTCTTCGTGCACGAGCCCGGGCTCAAGGTCGTCTCACCGAGCACGCCCTACGATGCCAAGGGACTGCTAGCGGCGTCGATTCGTGACCCTGACCCAGTTATATTCCTCGAGCCGAAGTTGATCTACCGCGCCTTCCGTGAGGATGTCCCGACGAAACCATACCAAGTGTCGCTGAATGAGGCCGCTATCCGGCGTGAGGGGAGCGACATCTCAGTCTACACCTGGGGCGCAATGACTCGGCCGGCGCTGATCGCTGCGGAGAATCTTAGCCAGTCACACGGCATCGATGTCGAAGTCATCGACCTGCGAACCCTGTCTCCCCTCGATATAGAGACGATCACTGACTCGTTCAAAAAGACCGGAAGAGCTGCGATTGTCCACGAAGCACCGAAGACTGGCGGATTAGGGGCTGAAATCGCAACGACGATTCAGGAAGAAGCACTCGTGCATCAGGAAGCGCCAATTAAACGAATTGCTGGCTTCGATGCCCCCATGCCGCTCCATTCACTGGAGGATTACTACCTGCCACAGGCGGTCCGTATCCAGGACGGCATCCGCGAAACAGTCGATTTCTAACATGGTACGCGAATTCGAACTCCCCGATGTCGGAGAAGGCGTCGCCGAGGGCGAACTGCTTCGCTGGCGTGTTGAGCCGGGTGACGCAGTTTCCGAGGACCAGCCAGTCGCGGAAGTCGAGACCGACAAAGCCGTCGTTGACGTCCCATCCCCTGTTGACGGTGTTGTCGAAGAACTCCGTGCTGCAGAAGGTGAGATGGTCCCAGTCGGTGATGTGATTATCGTTTTCCGGGTCGACGGTGAAGACGGTCCGAAAGCAACTGAAACAGCGCCTGCAGACGACACCACTGCGGGCAGTGGCCAGCAAACCGAAGTTGGAGCCACAGCACAGCCAGCCGAAGAGACGCAGTCAGAACCAGCGATTACACAGCGCGTCCAGGTCCCCGCCCCGCCGTCTGTGCGGCGTCTCGCCCGCGAACTGGGCGTCGATATTTCCAGCGTTGCGGACTCGTCTTCGGGACGTATAACGGAGCCGGATGTCCGCGCGTACGCGAGTCCGGAATCCTCGACTCAGGAGCGTTCAAGCCAACAGACCACTGCTGCCGAGCAACGAACACAGCAGGCAGCCCCGGCGCAGTCTGTCAGTCCGGCACAGACGAGAGAAGTGGTAGACCGGGAGACGACGGTGGCCGTCCCGAAAACGAGACACATCGCAGCGGAGGAGGGAATTGATCTCGATACTGTCCCCACTGATGAACAAAAAGACGGAGAACCGTTTGTCACGCTCGAAGCGGTCCAAGAGTATGCCGAGGCACAGCAGCAGGCACAGCAGACGGATCGAGACGCGGTAGCTGAGAGGGCAGCGGCAGACGAGCCAGCGCGCCCCGAGTCTCGGAAGCCGTACAAGGGGATCAGGCAGACGATTGGAGCGGCGATGACATCGTCGAAATATACGGCCCCACACGTCACTCATCAGGATGAGGTTGATGTTACTGCGCTGGTCGATGCTCGTTCGACCCTCAGACAGGAGGCCGAGGCGCACGATATCCGACTGACGTATATGCCGTTCGTAATGAAAGCGTGTGCCGCGGCTCTACAAGAGAATCCGCAGGTAAATGTCTCTCTCGACGAAGCAAACGAAGAGATAGTCGAAAAGCAGTATTACAACATCGGTGTCGCAACGGCAACTGATGACGGGCTGCTGGTTCCCGTTGTCGAGAATGTTGATGCGAAAGGCCTGCTGGAGGTCGCATCGGAAACCAACGAAAAAACCCAGAAAGCGAGAGAACGCAGTCTCTCGCCGGAGGAAATGCGCGGCGGGACATTTACTATCTCGAACATCGGCGGGATTGGCGGGGAGTATGGAACGCCAATCATCAACCAGCCGGAGAGCGCTATCCTGGCACTGGGTGAAATTAAAAAGAAGCCACGGGTCGTCGAAGCGGATGGTGAAGAGACGATAGAACCTCGTCACATCATGACACTCTCGCTGTCGTTCGATCATCGAGTGCTTGATGGCGCAGACGCCGCACAATTTACAAACTCCATACAGAAGTACCTGCAAAATCCAAACCTGCTACTACTAGAATAATGGTTGTCGGAGATGTAACTACGTCGACTGACGTACTGGTTATTGGCGCGGGCCCCGGCGGATACGTCGCCGCGATTCGCGCTGCAAAGCTTGCCCTTAATGTCACGCTTGTTGAAAAAGGAGAGTATGGGGGCGCCTGTCTCAATCGTGGCTGTATCCCCTCTAAGGCCCTGATACACGGTTCAAAACTGGCATCAGAGGCGGGCCAGGCGGAGGAACTGGGGATTTACGCAGACCCAACAGTTGCGCTCGACGAGATGATTAACTGGAAAGACGGCGTTGTCGACCAGTTAACGAGCGGTATCGAGCAACTGTGTACGGCAGCTGGGGTGAACCTGCTGAAAGGGACTGCCGAATTTGCCGACGAAAACAAGGTCAGAATCATCCATCAGGGCGAGGGCCAGGGGTCTGAATCGCTGAAATTCGAAAACTGTATCATCGCGACGGGGTCCAGACCGATTGAAATTCCAGGGTTCGGTTTTGAGGATGAGCGTATTGTTTCGTCAGATGGCGCGCTGAACTTCGACACAGTGCCCGACGAACTCGTAATCGTTGGAGCCGGATACATCGGCATGGAGCTAGCGACTGTCTATAGCCGACTTGGAAGCGACGTCTCGGTCATTGAGATGCTAGAGCAGGCACTTCCCAGCTATGAGGAAGACATTGCCTCGATAGTCAGGAAGCGAGCAGAGCGTCTCGGTGTGGATTTCCATTTCGGGTACACCGCAGACAGCTGGGCAGCGTCGGATGGTAAGGCCGTTCTGACTGCTGTCCCTGCAGACGAGGCGGCGCATGATAGCGATATAGAACTCACCGCTGACAGAATACTCGTTGCTGTTGGCAGACGCCCGGTGACTGACACGCTCAGCATCGACGATGCCGGCGTCGAGACCAATGCTCAGGGATTCATTCCAACAGATAGCACATGCCGGACGAACAAGGAGCACATTTTCGCGGTCGGTGACGTTGCTGGTGAGCCGATGCTCGCACACAAAGGATCGAAAGAAGGGGAGGTTGCAGCGGAGGTCATTGCTGGTGAACCCGCTGCGGTCGATTATCAGGCACTCCCGGCCGCCGTGTTTACCGACCCGGAGATCGGAACTGTCGGGCTGACAGAGAACGAAGCAGCGAACAAGGGTATGACACCTGTCACAGGCAAGTTCCAGTTCCAGGCGTCTGGACGAGCACTAACAGCAAACCGGGCAGAAGGCTTTGTCCGAATTATCGCCACAAAAGAAACCGAACGTGTGATCGGTGCACAGATTATCGGTCCAGAGGCATCCGAGTTGATTGCAGAAATCGCAGCCATGATAGAGATGGGTGCAAAGCTTGAGGACATTGGCTCAACTGTTCACACACATCCAACATTAAGTGAAGCGATAATGGAAGCTGCACAGAATGCGAGAGGGAAGGCGATACACAGACGAAACTGACCAGGCCATATTGACACCTCAGTCACGGGATACACAGCCAAACCGAGCGGATATCTATCCAGTCATCGTCTATCTGATACTGTTTGCCGGTTTGAAGATGCAGCTCCAGAACAAGTCGTTCTCTGACCGGGCTCTCCGCCTTGTGTGGGTCAGACAGACCGTAGTTTGATTCCAGAGTCGGACGTCCGAGACGATCCAGAATCAGTCGTTTGCGACCGTCTGGGTTGCGCCAGCGTCACTGGCGCTCAGTTTGTTCTCCTCTTCTTCGGGTCTCGGTGCGTCTGTTGGGAGGTTTTCGTACAGAATTCCCTTGCTTGCGTTGTAGCATGTCATACAATGGCATGGCTGACAGACGTACATAAATTCGTCCCTTATTCTGTACCACTGAATATTAACATTCTGAGAATGTTTATATATTGAACGATATCTCAGAACAGTATAATAGCGTATCTGTTTCGATTCGGCGAAGATATAGACACATTCGGACCATTTTCTGCGCTGAACACTTTGTCGTTGCATCGGGTGCCAGTCCTTCTCATCATTTGCAGTTCTACAATCCTGAGTGTAATCCGAATATTTTGGATTATATACACTCTCGCTGTAGATTCATGACCCGGTCTGCTCCTCGCCGAAACAGGTATGTTAGATATCGGGGTACTGCGATGTCATGCATTCCTCTTCACAGAAGAAATGCTCTGTTATCCCCCCGTCTGAGTTACGTATCGTAACCCCGCTATACCTCACCTGTTCGCTGATCACCTGTCCACAGTAATCACAGCGGTAGTCCGGTGACCCACCGACCAAGATTCGAGTTGACTTGTTCTGGATATTCAGTTCAGTAGCGACTGCGTTGCTGCTGGCTTCCATAGCGCAGCGAGCAGTTGTTAGTGATTGCTCCGCCTCGGCTTGTCCATTCATTGTTTGCCTTGGTTGGTTGTTGACAGCGATTGCACTCGTTCCATCTACTGTTACACACGACTCTGGAACCGCTACGGTCGTTTCACCGACGTTTTCCACCTGTGCCGGGTTACGCCCGGACTGTAGTGGTCTACGCAGGCTATCGGGTAGGCAGTGTAAAAAACGGATAACCGGTCGCTATAGCCACTGGTTCCATCGTTTTCCGGGGCGCTTTTGCTGTCTGGGTACCCGGCTTCATACCTTCGTATACTAAACTATCGTATTTAATCATTTGGTTGGTCTGGTCAGTGTTTTCACTGAGATGGGGCCGTTCACTAGCTCGATTGAGTGCTGAGTGTGAACACCACTCACAAAATGGTTAAGTGTACATCCGTTAAAGATAATCTCATGAACCCGGGCGTCGACTGTATGGCTTGGAACGCAAGCCCGCTGTCCCGGCAGTTGATCAGTGCAGACCCTTCCACATCCGGTTTTACGTTTTTTACATTTTTCAAATTTTAAACTGACGTAGACCACCACAGTGCGGGCAAACGCCGGCACACAGGTGGAAAACGTCAGTCCTGGCTGGTCCCCAAAGCGCCAGCCGACGGTTTTCGGGTCGTGACGACCCACCTCACGAAGCGCTGCGACACCAACAACGAAATCATAATCAGCGACATCATGAACGCACAAAACACGCAGAAGTACTGTAGCCAACAATCAGCAGACATCGCAAACGCAGACCAAGCGCGGAGGGCGGTCCCTGAAAGCGTTGAGAGCCAATCTATCCGGGTCGTAGTTAGCTCGATTGCAACGCGACACTGCGACCACTGCGGAACGCCGATCGATGAAAACGTCCGGTATCGAAATGTCACGACCAGAGATAGTGCCGGCAACGTCACGGAATACGCGTTCTGCGGTGTCGATTGTAAGACGGCTCGGTTCCCGCGACTCGGCTGAGCGCTGGCTGTCGTGGGGGAATGTCCGCGTACCGGACCGCTAGCTGGGCTACTAGCTTCTTTTTGACAATACGGACAGATATCTCATTTGGATTGACAGTCACAGCCATCCTGTTCCAGAAACGCGACAATATCGTAGCTACGGCCACAGTCCTCACACAGCACCTGTACTTCGTTGATGATGTTGAAATCGCCGACCGAGATGGCATCGTTTTTGTCCAGACTCTCGATAGTTTGTCTCGTGACAGCGGTGGTTCGGCCCCGGAGGCGCTGTATTGAGTCGATGGCGCTCTCTTTTCGTTCTGCGGGCGTCTGCTCAGGTCGGGCCGCGCCACGGTCGTTCTTGAGATAGCGATACACCGTCTGGTGGGAGATAAAATCAGCCATCACGGATTCGACATCGATCCCGCTCTGTTCAAGCCGAGAGCGTATAAGCGGGGCGTCCGCATCATCTTCGTGCAGTGACTGATAGACCTGCTGGATGTCGCCACTCAATGTCGGAGCGTCACTCCCATCGATGGCGGACTCAAGCACCGACCGGTTGAAGTAGTCAGCAAGGTCGCGAGTACTTTCTTTCTCTCCGTCAGCACCAACCCACCGATTTTCGAGTTCTGCACCCATCCCGACAAGATCGTATTTTTGAATTACGGCATCGACCTTGCTCGTTCCCCCATCGGACTGTGAGTCGTCTGTGGTCATGATCCGATTTAAGAGCCCCATAGTTACTAAACACTCTCGCATATCGAGAGCCCTGCCGGGGCCTTCACACGCAGAGTTGTATCGGGCCTGTACGCTGGTATGCGTTGACCGATTCACAAACCGAACTACTCATCTGACGCAGATTCGGGTTCGCGAACCCACGTCACCGGGACCGGGGACTTTCGGACGAGTTTGGCGCTGACGCCTCCCATGACGTACCTGCTGAAATCAGTCTGCCCGTGTGTCCCCATAACCGCGAGATCGACTTCATTCTCGTCGATGTAGTTGCAAATCACCTTCGAGGGGTCACCGTGCTCAATGACACTGGTGACCGTGTCAAGCGAGGTGTCGTCGATCTTCTCGGTCGCCCCGGCCATAATTTCGTTCGCTCGCTCAGTCCGCTCCCCCTCTTTCAGAACGGAGCGTGCATCCGGCCCGAGGCCACCAGTCTCGACAACGTGAAGCAGATGGAGTGTTGCGTCCGTCGCCCTCGCGACAGCAATCCCCTCTGTCAGTGCGAGATCTGCGCCACGGCTCCCATCCGTCGGGACGAGGACGTATTGTGGCGGATACACGAGTGGCCGATCTCTGTCAGGGTTGACCGCAATGACAGGAACTTCCGCTGTGTTGATGACGCGTTCAGTGACGCTCCCGAGCAGGATTCGCTGGATCCCACGCTGTCCGTGTGTCGGCATAACGATGCAATCACTGTCGGACTGTTGGCTGTAGTCGACGATCGTCTTATGCGGGTCACCCTGAAGCACCGCAGAGACAACGGGAACGCCCTCATCTTTCGCATATTGTGTGGCTTCCGCCACGATGCGCTCTCCTTCTGTTTCGAGCACGTCGATGACCTCTCCACGAATCGTAGTGACGCTGTCTCGGCCAGTGTCGGCGACGTTGAGGATGTGCATCGTCGCCTCATGTTCGGATGCGATCTGTAGCGCGTATTCAAGGACCGATTCTGCGGCGTTGCTTCCGTCGGTCGGGAACAGGATGGTGTCGTACATACTGGTAGTCGCGTGTTTGCATGTCAGTCAGCTATCTGGGCAACGGCGGACGTAGCGCGGTACTCGGGGACGGGTCCCTGTTTGTTCCTCGTTGAGCGTGGCTTCTGTGTCGTTGCCTGCGTCTCAAACTGTTGGCCTCGGTGTCTTTTCAGATACATGGTACTTCAGAGACTCTGTTCGAAGAACTACACAGGGGTATCTAATAACATCTCGCCTGCTGCAGTCCTCTGGATCCGGATAGTGAACGGACAGCACCGCCGTTAGACGCCTCGATACGTTTAGCGCGGTAACAGTGTAGTGTTGGCACACATTTTTACCATAACCCCTCGCGTGTTGGGATATGGCAGCAGTCCGACGACTGGTCATCGATGTACTGAAACCACACGACCCGCCGCTACTGACGTTCACCAAGCAACTGGCCGAAATTGAAAGCGTCGAGGGCGTAACATCGTCTCTGATCGAACTAGATCAGGAAGTGCAAAACATCAAGCTCACCTTTGAAAGCGACGATCTGGACTTCGAGGCGATCGATGAAACGATCGAAAACCTCGGTGGGTCGGTACACTCTGTAGATCAGGTTGCCTGCGGTGACTCCGTTGTTACGGATCGACGGACGTTACAGGATGGCTGAGACGCCGTGGCGTCCATTCGACAACTCTTCAGGCGGCTTCTCGGGAAGGAAGATGTCCTTGCGATCTCTCGTCGGTACTTTATCTCGAACGGCTTCGACGGGACGCTCACGAGCATTGGTATCATCGTTGGTGCTGTCCTTTCCGGGGTCCCTGATGGGTACACTGTGATCAAAATCGGACTGGGCGCGGCAGTCGGTCTCGGGACCTCTGCGGTCTGGAGCGTCTGGGAAATCGAACGTGCCGAAACCCGGGCCGAAATCAGACGTATCGAACAAGCGATGCTCACGGACCTTGACGATACCCGCGTTCAGCGGAACCAGCGCGGTGTCCGCTTCGTCCACGCCACGATGAGCGGGCTGGGGCCACTTATCGGGGTTCTGATTCCGCTGACCCCGTTCCTCGTAGCGGGGACCGTCGTCACAATGGCAGAGGCGGCACTCATTGCGGTCGGCCTGGGTATCGGTGTGTTAGGTGTGTTCGGTGCCTACATGGGCTCTATTTCGGACCAGCGGTGGTACGTTGCTGCCGTTCGGATGGGACTTGCCGGATTGGTCGTTGCGATCCTCAACCTCTTTCTTCCAGGGTGAGTGGCCGCTCCTCTGTTTCCGGGCTGGAGCACAAATCCCAACTTGCTTTTCACTGGCCGCCATACCCGATAGTAGATGCGTGTTGGCTTGCGGCAGTTCAAACGGCCCTTGTGCTATGTGATGGCGCTCCTGTACGTCGTTGCTGGAATATTGCATTTCATCGTGCCGGAACTATACGTCCAGATCGTGCCACCGGTCTTGCCGGCGGCACTTGCGCTGGTGTATCTATCCGGCGTCGCCGAGGTCGCAGTCGGGCTCGGCCTGCTGGTACCGCGGACGCGATCGCACGCCGCCTGGGCGACGATCGCATTGCTCGTCGCGATCTTTCCCGCGAACGTCTACATGGCTGTCTCCATGGTCACCATTGAGGGGACGGGCGGCGGCGATCCATCTGCGCTGGTCCGCTGGGCACGGCTGCCAGTTCAGGGCGTGTTGATCCTCTGGGCGTACTGGTACACTGACTGAGTGGGGGGACTCCTCCGAGTGACCGGGCTCGGCCCCTCCTTCGACGGACCGGCCCTATTCCGCATATCACAAGTCTCGAACGTCGAGCACGTGGTATCGGGTTCGTTCAGGGACCGACGCCGGCGGCACGCATATACTCGTCCAGTTTCTCCGCCAGCGCCCGTGCGAACGCTTCGTCGTTGATGGGGGCCTCCATTTCGAACAGTTCGACCGCCGGGTCGATGTGCTTGTGGATGGCGTCGAACAGCGCTGCATCCGCCTCGGGGTCGTAGAAGTCTTCACCCTCGACATCTAGCACCGAGACCCCGCCGAGCGGAAGTGCCACTGCCGCTGGGCCAGTCGCGGCATTCAGCTTTGTTGCGAGGATTTCGCCCAGCTCCGCACATTCCTCGGGCGTGGTTCGCATCAGCGTCACCTGCGGGTTGTGGACGTGGAACTGTCGCCCCTCGAACTCATCGGGGACCGAATCACGCGGGCCGAAGTTTACCATGTCGAGCGCCCCCGTCGAGACAACCTGCGGAACGCCCGTCTGGGCTGCGGTGTCCAGTCGCTCTGGCCCGGCGTTGAGCACACCGCCGACGAGTTCGTCCGCCCACTCCGTCGTCGTTATGTCGAGCACGCCGTCGATGATACCTTCCCGGATCAGCCGCTCCATCGCCTGCCCGCCAGTGCCGGTGGCGTGGAAGACGATGGTCTCGTATCCCCATTCTTCGAGGTGTTCTCTGGCAGCCTGGACGCAGGGCGTGGTGACACCGAACATCGTGATGCCGACGGTCGGACGGTCCTCGACCGTCACGTCTGACTCGGTAGTTCCCATCCCGACCATCGCCAGCGCGGCGTTCGAAATGACCTGCCGTGAGAGCTGATTGAGCCCCTCAATATCTGCGACGGAGTACATCATCGCGATGTCAGTCGAGCCGACGTACGGCTCGGTGTCGCCCGAAGCCATCGTCGAGACCATCAGCTTCGGCACGCCAACTGGGAGGGCCCGCATCGCTCTGGTCGCAATCGACGTATTCCCGGATCCGCCGAGTCCGAGGACGCCCGCCAGTTCCCCAGACTCGAAGAGGTCGGTGACGACGGCAGCAGCCCCCTCGCCCATCGCTGTCATCGCCTCACCTCGATCGCTTTCCTCACGTAATACGTCGAGGGTCGTCCCAGCAGCTTCGGCTACTTCGGTAGCGGTCGTGTCCGGCTTAAACTCGGCGTCGTCAAGCACGCCCACGTCGATGACGTGTACGTCGACGCCCTGAGCCTCAATGACATCGCGGGCGAAGGCGAACTCCTCGCCTTTTGTATCGAGCGTCCCCACGAGAACGATCGCCATCACTTCGCCTCCGAATCGACGTTTTCGGGCGTTGGAAGCTTGCCGGCTGGAACTATCTCACACTCAGGGAGGTTACGAAGCACGTCTTCCGGTCCCGGCGGCGCGTAGACCGCGAACAGGATGAGCGGCTCCCATCCAGTGTTGACCGTTCCGTGTTCGACGCCTTCGGGGATGAACACCATATCGCCGGTGGCGATATCACGAGTTTCGTCGTCGACCTCCTGTTCGCCCTCGCCGCGAACGACGTACAGGATCTCGTCGCTCTCGGGGTGGGTGTGTCGCTCGTGGCCCTTGCCGGGTTCGAGTTTCACGACACCGGCGCTGAACCGCTCTCCACCAGTGACTTCAGGTGTGCTCAGCCACTTGAGAGCGCCCCAATCGAACAGTTGGCTCTCCACGTCGTCGGAGGCGACGAAGTAGTCACTCATTGGATGTCGATTTCCTTGAATTCGCGAGCCTGGTTCTCGATGGCTTCCTCCGTCGGCAGCCGTTCAATGCTGGAGGCTCCGAAGAAGCCGACGACGCCGTCGGTATGTTCAAGCACGTACGTGGCGTCATCGGGCCACGCGATCGGGCCGCCGTGACAGATGACGAGGACGTCTTCGTTCACGTCCTTCGCGGCATCGTGATGGGCCTGCACCCGCTCGGCCGCCGCTTCCAAATCAAGTGCCGTCTCCGCACCGATGTCGCCGGATGTCGTCAGCCCCATGTGTGAGACAATAACATCAGCGCCCGCCTCGGCCATCTCACGGGCCTGTGTCTCGTTGAACACGTACGGGCAAGTGAGCATATCCTGGCTGGCGGCCTCTCGGATCATATCGACTTCCTTGTCGTAGCCCATCCCGGTCTCTTCGAGATTTTGCCGAAACCCGCTGTCCTCGTCGATGAGGCCGACTGTCGGGAAGTTCTGCACCCCGGAGAACCCTCGCCGCTTTAGATCTGCGAGGAACACGTCCATTTGCCGAAACGGATCAGTGCCGTTGACGCCCGCAAGCACCGGCGTGTCTTCGACAACGGGAATGACCTCGTGGCCCATTTCACAGACGATCTCGTTTGCGTCACCGTATGGGAGTAGTCCAGCGAGTGACCCGCGCCCGCTCATTCGGTAGCGGCCGGAGTTGTAGATGATAAGCAAGTCGACGCCGCCGCGCTCGGCGAACTTCGCGGAGATTCCGGTCCCCGCACCGGCGCCAATTATCGGATTACCCTGCTCGACGGTCTCTCGAAGTCGCAAGAGCGACTCCTCACGTGTGTATTCCATGTGTGAGATTTTACAATAGTCCGGTAGTATAATTAACATTTCTCCAGAGTATCGGGGCGTTTGATACTGTACAGCACCACATCCGCCTATGCTCAGGGCGGATACCGACTCAGAATAGTCTCACACATCGAACATGCCTGATTTGAAAGGTTACCCCACAGCAGTTCGCCTCCCGATTCAGTCGAGAAGTATGACGGGAAGAATCACCACCAGTGCAAGCAACAGCCCAGCTCCGACGATAGCAAACAACATCTCTGAGAGCCCCACAGTCGCCACGTAACTGTACGACAAAACAACGGCAGTGATGGCTGAGAACCCTATAAAAACCAACTGGCGTACCTCAGAAGACCACTGTCTGGAGGGCAGATTCATATCAGTTGAGACAATGGCCACCGGTAAATATCTAATCGGGCTGAGGACCAGACACGTAAACTGACCAGGTCTTTTTTAGGTAGACGTGGCAGACGTAGCATAATGGTCCGCAAAATTCTCTTTGCCGGCCTGATCGGATTCGTGTTTGTCTGCAAGATCGACGTGCTCAAAGCCATCATTCTGGCCGCTAACGACGAATCCCAAACTGTTGTGGACAAGCGGCAGAAGATGAGAACCGGGATGAAATGACACTTCTGTTCAAACCCCGCCACATTGCGGCGATTCGAGACGGCACGAAGACGGCGACCCGCCGTGACTGGGCTGACAACTACCCGCGACCGTCCGAGGGCGACATCCGAATGGCTGTGACAGAGATGTTCACCAGCGACGAAGCGTGTGACTGCTATCTTCGTATCACTAACCTGTATCAAGAACCGCTCGGCGAGATGAGCCACGAGGACGCTCGAAAGGAAGGTGGCTATGACATGGCCGAGTTCCGCAAGGCATGGACGCAGATCAACGGCGACTGGGACCCGGAACTTGTCGTTGACGTCGTTGAGTTCGAATACGTCGGCAGAGAGCGGCCGAGCAAGTCCGCAGCAAGTGGTGCCTGAACCTTTCCGGCAGTAGCAAACCGCCTGCTTTTGGTTTCAGACACTCTCTGGGCCCATATTTGTTCGAGAGAAAGTACGGACAGATTTGAGACTGAGGAACGCGACGTATCAACGTCGACTGCCGGTTGGAGGTGTCGTGGTCTGGAGCGCATCCACACCAGTTCTCATATCTCCTCCTATGACCAATACTTTCGAGAAAAGTACGCTATAACGTTCACCAGAGACAAGGTGTGTGCTTGGTTTGACTCAGAAGCGGTTCACCAGCCAATTAACGGTGGAACGTATTTTTGAGAAGGTACTTATGAAAACAAACACACACATCATCTCAGTGCTCCGAAGGAACCTTCTCATACTATGCGCCGCCACCTGTGGTTGTCTGGCAGGCTGTGCTTCGTCGCCGGGCAGTACAAGCACCCCCTCTACGATGACTGGCGACCCTGAAGACTTTGACGAACAGTATCTTGAAATTCGTAATCGGGCCGAAAATAAAGAGAGTATCTCTCTCATCGTACAGGGGTCGGATTCAGTTATAACGCAGGGAGAATATGAGGTAGCGGCTGACCAAACAATATCTGTCCCACTCCAAATCACTGAGAAGGGCAATTACGAATTGACAGTTTCCCGTTCAGGGGGTATTGAGATTTCGGCACTGTCTAGTTCTGGATCTCCTCAGCTGGCGTTTTTCCGTCAAGAGCTTGGTTCGGCCGTTCGTGGTTGTAGTGGTGTCTGAATCGTCGTAACCA